>UEXM01000620.1_pt1 | contig 36079 bp, 51 predicted proteins | sample 1796661 | NCBI WGS metagenome assembly UEXM01 (sample SAMEA4772469, study PRJEB27181) | metagenome
CAGATACTAAAGGAAACAGAAACGTAGCAATAGGTTATGCCGCTTTAGAAACCCAAAACTTTACAACTTCCACAAACTCTTACAATACTGCTGTAGGCGCTTTAGCAGGTTTGTCAGTCACCACGGGAGTCAACAACGTATTAGTTGGCGGTCTTGCAGGAGATGCTATAACTGACGCCGATTTTAACGTCGCCGTTGGCACTGGGGCTTTAGGTACAAACCAGTTAGGTAGTAGATCGGTAGCCGTAGGCGAAGGTGCTTTATTAGTTCAAAACCCTGCTACAGCGGCAAATATGCACAACACCGCCGTGGGCTTTCAAGCAGGCACGGCAGTCACCACGGGCGTTAGCAACACCATCGTTGGCGCTTTAGCTGGCGATGCAATGACTACTGGAAGTAACAACACTTTCGTTGGCAGGTCTGCCGCAAGCGCAGGCATTGTTACTGGGAACGACAACACTGCAATAGGGTTTTTGGCTGGTGACTCTCTGACCTCCGGCTCTAACAACCTTCTTTTAGGGCATGACGCAGGCATCACAGGAAGCCCCGGCGGTAACATCACAACAAGTAGTAATATCATTTCTTTGGGCGATGAAAGCATAGCAACTTTTAACTGCCAAGTAGCTCTAACCGTTGCTTCTGACGAGCGCGACAAAACTGACTTCGTTGACCTAGACCTTGGCTTAAACTTTGTAAAAGCGTTAGAGCCTGTGACGTACTACTGGGACAAGCGTTCAAAATACGGCGATAAATCTGCGGAAGATTATGACCTAAACGCTCAGACGCCAGACGGTACTCATAAAGAAGACTGGATGGACATTGGTTTCAAGGCACAATCCGTACAGGCGCTTGAAGAAGCTGCTGGCTACAAGATTGCAGATAAGAAAAACTTGACTGTGTCGCTATCTGGTGACGGAAAACAGTATGGTTTGCGGTACGAAAAGTTTGTACCAATCCTTGTTAAAGCCATCAAAGATCAAGACGCAATTATCACAGCACTAACTGCTCGTATTGAAGCATTAGAATCATAAGGAGGACATCATGTCTGAAGAAGCAGTAGCCCGTACCGACGAAGAAAAAGCCAAGATGTACCAAGCCATGTTAGATGGCGCGAATGTCATCACTAGTGTGCTTGACGCAGACAACGAGTTCTATAACGACATGACGAATGCTGAAAAGCAAGAGAAGGTTTTGCGTAGCTCTGGATACCTAGAGTATGGCAAGGCGCTAGGCGATTGGGGGTCAGAAGACTTCAGCGCCATTGACTCTGCTGTTACAGCCGCTAACACCTATGACCCAGAGGGATAATATGCCATACGTAATTGATGCTTTTAACATTATCACTGCTTTAGTTGCTCTAGCGTCAGCCATTGCAGCAGTTACAGAAACACCTAAAGATGATGCTCTAGTCGCTAAAGCATACAAGCTACTTGACATTATTGCAATTAATGTAGGTAAGGCTAAGGACTAATGAAACAAGAGCAAACGCAAACACTTGACTTAGCTTTAGAAGCACTAGAAAAGATTGCTCAACACGAGAAAGAATGTGGTGAGCGGTGGGGTGAAGCTACAGCAGAGCTACGGCAGCTTAGAGAAATGGCGACAGCCCATGCTCGCAAGTGGGAGCGTCTTGCTTGGCTTGTTGTTACTGTTGTAGTAACAGGGGCAGCTTCTGTAATAACAACAGTAATAGTATAAAGAGAATATAAAGATGTCAGTTAATTTATTTGGAAACCAACAGCCTGTTATGCAGTCTCCTGTTACTGGAGGTGTTTCTCCAAGTATTGGACAGAGTCTTGCTGCAAGTGCTGTCAACGCCCCTTTACAAGGTCAAATGTCCCCAGCAGGCCCAAGCACTGGAGGCTTTCTTAATAATCTTGGAAACCTTGGGGATGCCATAGGCGGCTTTCTTGGTGGCACAGGTGGTCAGTTGATTGGTGCTGGTATGAGCATTGATGAACTTAACAAGATTACTGACATTGCACAAAAGTCAGCAGCAGAGCAAGCTAGGATAGGTAGAGAAGCACAAGCTGCTAGTGCCTTTAGGCCGTTTACAGTGTCCACAGGCTTTGGTGGTGTACAGGCAACACCTGAAGGTGGCTTTACTACTTCATTGTCTCCTGCACAAGCTGCACAACAACAGCAGCTACAAGCTCTCACAGGGGGCTTATTAGGTAGTATGGATGAAGGTATGCCCGATGTATCAGGTATTCAACAGCAGGCTCTAGGGGGCGTAGGAGGCTTCCTAACAGGGACTATGGCTCCTATGGCACAGAGAGAAGCTGATGTCTATGAGCGCATTAGAGCTGTACAGCGTCCCGGTGAAGAACGAGAACGTCTAGCTTTGCAAGATCAGTTATTGTCACAGGGGCGGCTGGGGCTACGTACAGCACAGTTTGGCGGCTCTCCAGAGCAGTTTGCTTTAGCACAGGCACAAGAGGAAGCTAAAAATAGGGCAGCTTTAAGTGCATTAGGGCAAGCACAGGCAGAACAACAGCAACAGCTAGGGCTTGCACAGGGACTCTTTGGACTAGGCTCCGGTGCTGCTGCACTGCCTGCTTCGCTACAAGGCGCACAATTAGGCAACATTGGTTCTGCTTTAGGGTTACAATACTTACCTGAGCAACAATTATTAGGTGCCCTTAATCCTGCTGTTAACTTGGCTAATATTGCTGGCACAGGTCAGCGACAGGGCGCTGGTTATATGACTCAAGCAGGTATTAGTGGACTAGAGGACATACTACAAGCAGAGACTGTACGTAGCCAGAACCTACGTGATCTTTACTCTACACTCTTAGGCGCTCAAGCTAGTCAGCAGCAAGCGGCAGGGCAACAAGCTACAAACACTGGTTTGTTTAGCAGTATAGGTAACATTGGCAATGCCATTGTTGACTTGTTTACATAAGGAAGACACATGGGACTTTTAGATAGAATAGGCGCATTTGATCGCTACAAGGTTTCACCTACTCAAGGTACTTCAGGCTTGCTGACAGGCGCTGGACAACCTATGAGTCCCTTTGCACAACAAGCTGCTAGAAACATTGGTGGTTTGCTTGGGATGGACATGAGGACTCCGGGTGAAGTAGCTACACAGGCTATGTCTCAGATTGGTCAAGATGACCCTGAAAGACTACGTAAGATTGTAGAGATACAGCTACAGTCTGCTGTACGTGCTGGAGATACTACTAACGCAGCTAAGTATGCTAATGTGCTTGAGAACATTAAGGCGCAAGAAGCAGACAAAGCAAAGCTAGCTACGCCTAAAGTTGTTGGTTCACAAACACAGTATTTAAGAGATACTAAAGGTAATAACTACGCTAGGGTAATGGCTGTAGATGAAAAAGGTGTTGCAACTTTTGAAATACAACCTTTAGGAGATGCCCCAGAAAACCCAGTAGGTAAACTGTCTCCAACTGAAGGAGGCTTTACTATGCAAGAGCAAGTTGAGTTAGCTAGACAAGAAGCTGAAGCTCAGGCTTATGGTGCAGAAGCAGGAAAACTGTTTGCTGAAACAGAAGGAAGTATTCTTAACGCAGGTTTGGCAGCAGCAAGTGAGTTACCCCAATTAGACCAAGTTTTAGATATTGTTAATGATCCTGATTTTAATAGTGGTAAGTTAAGTGCTTTGTTGTCCAGAGGTAAACAAATACTAGGCGTAGAGACAGCAGATATAGGTAGGTTTAACAAAGCAACAGCAGATATTTTGTTAAAAGCGTTAGACAATTTTAAGGGTGCTATTAGTGAAGGTGAAAGAGCTTACTTGATACAAAACTTAGCCAACTTAGAACAATCTACGGACATTAACAGAGCTTTGATTCAAGACTCTAGAGATATTTTGGAAAGAGCTAGACAAAGAGCAGAATACTACACTGAGCAAAAAGCAAAAGGTAAAAAGTGGGACTCTGTATCTTGGTTTAACTATGTCAATGAAGATTATAAACAAGGCTACAAAGGAAGACCAGACGATATAGTTGCTATTGATACTGGACAACAGCCAAATAACGGAGATTCTTCAGAAGATCCTAAAAATGATTGGGAGCTTTTTCAGCAGAGCAGGCAGAGCAGGCAGGGCGGTCAAATGGCTAATAGAAGACGAGGAAACTAATGGCTGAGAAATTTGAAACAGTGCCTTTACCTAACGGTAACACTATACAAGTTCCTGAAGGTACTTCTATTGAGGAGATCATAGAGTTTGCTGTATACACAGGCAAAGCTACAAGAGAAGACTTTGAAGGGCCGGGATTAACGTCACAAGCAATGGGTCTTGTTGGTCAAACTGGAGACTTCCTTGGGGCTAATTTAGATTTACCCGGAGGCATCGCTGGCTCGTTGGCAGGCGCAGGGGCGGGGTTTGCCGTTGCAGGGCCAGTAGGCGCTCTAATTGGAGGCGTAGCTGGCGGTATGTTAGGTACAGCAGGAGGTGCTGTTGCTTCTGACTACATGGAAGGAGAAGACCCTGATTGGCAAGATGCTTTTGATAAAGCAATACTGTCAGGCGGACTTGATATAGCTACTTTAGGCATTGGCTCTAAAATTAAACCTTTTATAATGACTGCTAAAACACTTGGCATGACAGCTAATGAAGCTGCTGAGATGTTTGTAAAAGAAGCAGCTATGGATGCTAAAGATCTTTACCTACAGCCGTTACTTAAACAAGCAGCTACTAGTGAATTAGCGGCACAAGCTGCTAAAACAGGACTACAAGCAGGTTCTCCTGAGTCCCTTGCAGCTTCTCAAGCGATTGCTCAAGAGACAGGAGGTACACTTACTAGGACTCAAACAGGTAACGCTGGAGCTTTAGCTACTTTAGGTGAAGCTATATCAAACATCGGCTTAATTTCTAGTTCTGTAATGAAAACAAACACAGATAGAGTAAGCATGGCTGCTGAGAATGAGCTTAGTAATTTGTTTAGTAGACCTAGTATATATTCTAGTCCTGAAACTCTTGCATCAGAAGCAGCTAAAGTAGTAGAAACAGGAAGGTCTACTTTGTCTGTGCTATACAATGAAGGAATTAAAAAAGTATCTCAAGATTTAGGCGACAAAAGAGTAAAAATAGGGCCATTAAAAGCATCTTTTACCAAGTTTATGCAGTCTAAACAAGGAGAAGTGTTTAATGAACTTGCGCCTCAAACTCAAAACTTAATAAAAACTTATAAACAGTCTTTAGATACTGCTAAAGATGGTCAGATGAAGGCTACTGAACTATTTACTTTAGACAGGATGTTAAACAGAGAAATATCTGACTTAGGTGGTTTTAACGCAACTAACCAAATGAGGTCAAGGGCTGCTGAACTAACCAAACTATCCAAAAATGTAAGAGGTGCAATACAGCGATCTTTACAAAGAACAGACCCTAAAGTAGCAGCAGAATATGCTTCAATAAAAAAATCTTATAGAGAAGGGTTGCAAGCTATTGCTCCTAAAATAAATAGCAGTATTCTAGCTAATGCCTCAGAAGGTAATTTTAAGCAGTTAGGTGCTTTGTTAGCTAAAGGTGAATATTCATCTAGTCAGATTCAAGCGTTTATGAAAAGCCTAGATGAATCTTATGCCAATATAGCTAAACTAAGGGGAGTAGGTGGTGAAAGAGCTACTGCAGTCCGTAAAAGAATATCTGACCTTGAGTTTAAGACTCCAGCACAAGCTAAAGATTACATTAGAGAAGCATACATAGCTAATTTATTCCCTACTTTACAAAGGCAAACAAGAGTTACTGGAGGTGGGCCTCAACAGTTTAACATAGACGAGTATTCATCTTTAGCTAAACAGTTTGAGATACCTGACGAAGCTGCTCGTATGTCTGCTGCATTAGGGGAGTATGCTCCTAGAGTCAAACAAGTAATGAATCTAATGGCTGAAGCATCTAGTAAAGTAGACTCTAACATTGGTAATATCATGGTTAGATCTAAAGAGTATCAGTCTGTAGGACAACTTGCTCAGTTAGCCACTACTGGTATGGGAGTAACCGGAGCAGGTATTTTGGGGGGTATTGGTGGTTTAGGAGTTTTATTTACACCTGTTGTGTTAGCTAAGATAGCTACTAACCCTAGAGCAGTAAACCGATTGATTGCTTTTGAAAACAAAAAGTTTTTAGACGAAGAACAAATGATTCTTGCTGCTAACCAGTTACTGGCTGAAGCTATAGATGATATGACTTTAGCACAAAAACAAGAAGTTAGAGAAACCTTCAAGCAAAATGTAGAAGATGATATTGTAACTAGAGGACAGAGGCAGCAACAAGCTGTTGGAATGTAGAGACAAAGGGGGCATTGCGCCCCCAGTCTTCTCAAGCTACATTAGCAAACTTAACCTTACCTACGTCACCACGTAGTCCAGCCTTCATGTAGGTGGTAGCTCTGCCTTCAAAGAAGTTCTGATGCTCTACACCTAATACATCATCAAGCCAGTTTAGTGGGTTGTCTTTAACCTCATAGTTAGGCTTGAGTCCTAGCTGTAACAGCCTACGATCAGCAATGTACCTAATGTACTGCTTCATTTCTTCTTTAGTTAAACCAGTAATATCACCTTGCTCAAACACCAAGTCCAAGAACCTATCCTCTAGGTCAACCATCTCACGACATGCCTGATAGATCTCAGCTTTGAAGTCATCAGTCCACAGGTCAATGTTCTCTTGTATAAACTCCCTGAATAGCTTGGTCATTGCCTCTACATGCAGTGATTCATCTCTGATGCTGTAAGTAATAATCTGCCCCATGCCCTTCATCTTGCCAAAGCGAGGGAAGTTCAACAGGATGATAAAGCTAGAGAACAACTGTAAGCCCTCAGTAAAGCCAGAGTAGATAGCCAGTGCTTTAGCTATGCTTCTCTTGTCGCCCTTAGTAACCTTTACAGAGTCTATGTACTCATGCTTGTCTGCCATAGCCTCATACTCTGCAAACGCCTTATACTCCACCTCTGGCATCCCTACAGTGTCCAATAGCAGGCTGTAGGCGTGTTGATGGATAGACTCCATGTTGTTGAAGGCTCCCATCATCATACGTGCTTCAGGCTTTTTAAAGATCTTCATGTACCTGTCTACATAACCAGAGCTAACATCTACATCAGACTGTGTAAACAGACGAAAGATCTGTGTAAGTAGGTTCTTTTCTTCAGTAGTCATTGTCTGCCAATCTTTTACGTCATTGTGCAGAGGTACGTCCTCTGGGAACCAGTGCATCTGATTCTGTTGTGAGTAGTAGTCGAACATCCAAGGATGGTCAAACGGTTTGTAGTAATCTCTAGTATCTAGTAGGCTCATTAGTTTTGTTCCTGTCTATCTGTTAAGTTTAGTTCTACTTTGGCTTGTTTCCAAGTCGCCATGTCATTATAATCTGGTACTGTTATTTACTATACCACGCTTCATAGCCCATAGACTTATAAGGTGTATTAATTCATCGCTCAATATTTTGCTCCACTGGAAAAGCATTTAAGTTAGCAGCTACTGTGCGGCGTTCTCCCTCGCCCTTGAAAGGATACACCATATGTTGTAACCAAGAGGGGAAGAAGTACATCTTACCTACCTCTGGCTTAATAACAACACACTGAGTGGGCTTTAGGCGCTCTCTATCCCATGTAGAGCTTTGACCGTAGCAAAAGGCTAGGTAGCCGTCACAGTCTCCTGTAGCCCCATACAGGTTGTACTCAGAGTTAGATGTACTTGGTTGATTCACTATCTGTTCAGGTACTTTAGTCCACGTAGTACAGCTAATACCCATGATGGTCTTAGTACCGTGATCGTGTATTGGATTGTAGTCACCTTCATAGCTATGTACAGACCATAGTTCATCAATCTCTATCTGTCTGTCACCGTCTAGCTGCTGACCTGTCATGCCAAAGAAGTTACTTACGTACTGTACAGCCATGTGCTGCGTGTACAGCCTAAACTCTTCTAGCTTAGGGTCAAAGTGATCCATCATTAGCTGCTCACCCTGCTGTATCTGACCAACAAGAGTACCTGCTGCTGACTTACGCTCTTCATCCTCTAAAAGATTGTCTAAATAAACATTTAGATTATCAACATGCTTTTGAGGAACCTCTGCTTCCATGAGGAACAAAGAAGGCAGTGGCAGCATTTTAATCTCTATGTCACTCATTCTACTTCATGTCCTGCCATAATTATTGCTTGCTTGAATACTTCCATCAAGTAGACGGTTTCCTTCAAGTCCATAGACTCTGTAGCCTTAGCTATCAGAGCATCATCTTCCGTCCAGCCAATAACAAGTACGTGATTAAAGTCACCCTTGCAGTCCTCTAGGACTTCATCAGCGGTTGCCTGTGTAGGCATAAGGTTAATTACATTACTCATTTATAAAATACTTCTCCAGTGTTATTAGTTTATCTTCAGACTCAGCTAGTTTAGCGACAAGCTGATCCATAGTCTCAATCAAGTTACCATGCTCACCTACGCCCACTGGGTTGTCCACATAGTTCTGAATCTCTGCTAGTTGTTTAGCTACATCACCCCTATATATTAACTCTAAGGCTTTAATCTTCTGGTCTAGCACTGTCCCATACTCCATAAAATCTCTTGAATGAGTTTCTGTATCTTTTAAGATACACTTTGTAACTCATAGGTTCTTCTTGGTTTTCTTTTTTTCTTTCCACATACTCTGTCCACTGTTGTAGACAAAAGTTATTAAACTTTTCATCAGCATCATCCTTCACAACTTAAACATTCTCCGTCTTCGAGGTTAATTCTTGGTATCTTGATGTTAACATTCTCTGTATTTCTAGCCGCTGTAGTTCGCAAGTAATACATAGATTTGAGTTTGTTAGCTCCTGTCCAATGCACATGATTAACATATTCCAAATATTCATCGTGTACCTCCTGTGGTGCAGTGGCCGGGGGTGGCTCAAAAAACAGGTTTACTGACTGCGCTTGGCAGACGTACTTCTGTCTTTGATAGGCGTGTTCGATGACCCAACGCTGGTCAAGTTCAATCGCTGTTTTAAATACCTCCTTTTCTTCTTCTGTGAGTCCTTCCAAGTCTTTAACAGACCCTTCAGCAGCAGCAATATCTTTCCAAGTTTTTTCTGTGTTAATTCCTCTGTCTTCAAGCAGTTCCTCCAGATACTTATTCTTTACTTTGTATGACCCTGTGAGAGTTTTGTGCGTAAAAACATTAGCCCTTGTTGGCTCAATTGAAGGAGAAGTTCCACCGCAGATAATACTACTAGAGGCATTAGGAGCAATAGCAAGAAGGTGAGAATTACGCATACCACTACCAGCCATATCAGGTGCTTCGCCACGTAGCCCCCCAAGAAATTCACTTGCTTCATTGGCCTGCTCTTTGATATGTTTAAAAGCTCTGTTATTGAAGGAGGAGGCGTACATGCCTTCAAAAGGAATGCTATTACGTTGTAGGTAGCTATGAAAGCCCATCGCTCCAAGGCCGATTGCGCGTTCTCTATATGTACTATAAGCGGCTTTTGTAAACCCTGCTTTACTTTGTTCAACATAAGAAACAAATTCCTCTAATGTACTAACCTCTGTACAAGGACGGTCATGTACAGCGTTATCAATAAAGTGTTCAAGGATGTTGTCTAGCATAGTAACTAGATCAGCAATGAACATAGGGTGATCCTTCCATTCATCAAAGTATTCTAAATTAACACTAGACAAGCAGCACACTGCTGTACGCTCCTCACTGGTCGGTAAAGTAATCTCAGAGCATAGGTTACTCTGGCGCACCTCTAGTCCTATGTCCTTCTGTAACTGCGGTAGAGCCTCGTTACAGCGGTCTAGGTTAACAATGTAGGGTTCACCTGTCTCTGCTCTAGTATGCACTAGCTGCCACCACAAGTCCCTAGCAGGGATAGTCTTGATAGCCTGCTTAGACTTAGGGTCAATCAAACGCCACTGAGCATCATTTTTAATGGCTGTGAGAAAGTCATCGTTAATAGTGATGCCGTTATGTAGATTAAGACACTTTCTATTAAGATCACCTCCAGTAGTCTTTCGCATGGCAATAAATTCTTCAACCTCTGGGTGGCTGATGTCCATATAGGCGGCATATGATCCTCGTCTAGTTACTCCTTGGTTGAATGCCAGCATCTGACTGTCAACTACGTGCATGAAAGGGATAGAGCCAGTAGACTGACTACCGTTAGAAGTTGAAACGCCATTACTTCTAACATCGCCCCAATATCCACCCAAGCCTCCACCTCCACTTGCCAACCATATGTTCTCGTCATAGTGATTAGATAGGCCACGCCTTGAATCAGGAACATAATTGAGAAAGCAGCTAATAGGTAGCCCACGGGTTGTACCCCCGTTGCTAAGTATAGGAGTGCTAAAGCCGAACCAGCCCTTACTTGAGTAATTATAAAGGCGCTGTGCAAGATCGAAGTCAGTATTTCCTTGATATGTTGCACCATAGACTGAGGCTCTTGCGAATGCTTCTTGGGCATGGGTTTCTTCTCCCCATAGGTATCTATCTTTTAGTGTTTCAGTAGAAAAAGTATCAAGATCATCCTCCCTACTATAGTTAATCTCTATCCCTAAGTAGTCCTGCTTGCCTACTTTACTTATCATTATCTGTTCCTTCTATAATATTCTGTAGCTTTCTCTCATACCACTGTGCCTTCTGTAAGTCTTTAACTGCACTTTCTTTATGTCTCATTCTCCACCTGTACTTGAAGGAGTTACCCCGCAAGTAGCCTATAAATTCTTCCTCTGAAAGCATAGCTTCCATAGCGTCTATACATTCTATAGATCCAGTATTATAGTGTGCCGGGTTGTTTACAGCGTCGTAGCTTTCTACCATATTTTTCTCAGCAGGCTCACCTTTTAACAGAACTCCATTATAATAAACACCGCCCTGAGTATAATCTACAGGTGAAGCAACAGTAGCTTTAGATCTTTCATCTTTAATAGTTTTAAAACCCATCTTGTTCCACTCCTCTGGTGTTGCGTCATCAATGCTCATTTTCTTCTTCTATATCCTCTTGTTCTGTGTCATCGTCCACAGCTTCTTCAAAGAAGGTTAAACGATTAATAAATTTATCTTCAAACCTGTCCAGCAGTTCCTCAGAAGTTATATCCAAGGCCTCCAACAAGTCTTCGGCATCGTACCTAGATAGGGCGCGTTCTCTGACTTCATCCATTGTTAGTGACATGATCTACATACTCGTCCACTGTGTAAAATTCAAAGCCTTCTTTATGGCACCACTGGCCCATAGTAATCTTGGAGCCTTTCCTAACCTTCTTGTTAGGATCTGACAGGACAAAGATTAACTTGATAGGGTTGATACTGTCACGTATTGAAGTGTACTTCTGTGTATCTCCTGCTCTAAAGAAACCCTTAGTCTCAATATAGTCTCCAGTCTTCTTGTCCACAAAGTCTGGTTTGTACTTCCTGTGCATCACATATGGTATATCATATGGCTCATAAAGGTATCTACTTTTAGGTACAGACTTAGCAAATCTTTTTTCTAAGCCAGACCTATAAATACTTTGCTTACGTAATCTCTTGGACTTTAGGCTCATTCGCCACCTCCGTCAAGTAACGTGGCCCTGTAGAGTACAGGAAGGTACGTAGTTCAGGATAACAAGCATGTTTAAAGTGACAATAGGAACAGCCCATAGCCAGCTTCTTGTTGCCGGACTTTCCATCAGGAATTGTATCATGGCATAAAGGTGGCGGCTCTCTTTTCTGTACCATTTCTTTAACATAGATAATGCGTTCTTCTATGTCTTTCTTTAGAACCTCATAGACAGGAGCCTGCTCGTCCTCTAGGTCATACTTTAGGTAAGTCAAGTGACCATTGGCTTTGTCCATAGCCAGCCAGCCTACCTTTGTCTCACCCTCAGACCTAGCGTACCCTTTGATTTGATCTATGTACCCAAAGGGGTCATCAAATGCAAGTGTAGCATCTTTAAACTTCTTGAAGCCGTAGGTACTAGCAGACTTAACGTCAGTAACTATACCATCAATCTTACAGTCCATGCTACCTGAGATACCTTCTACAGTTGCCTGCGCTTGCTCATGTGTCACTGTATGGCCTGCTAGACGTACAAACAGTAGCAGCATCTCCTCAATCAAATGACCGTACATAAACTTCACAAGTGTATGTGGCTGCATCTTCTCCTTTGGCCCTACATTGTTGTAGTGATTCCAAAGGAACCTATCAGTCTTACCAATGTTGGACATGCGTAGCTTACGTGCATCAAACCTACCACGTTGGGTAAACTCTTTACGCATAAGATCCTTGCAGGCTTCACCAAAATCATCTATGATTTGTTCAGCGTCCACTGAGCGATCAGGAGACTTGAACTTTACAAGATCATATATGTCATCTATTAGTGTGTTAGTTGTTTTCATCATTATCTTCCTTAGCAAGAGCTTCGTTCAGTTTATAATCTATCAGTTTAACAAAGTAATCAAGATAGCCATTGTTAAACTGAGCATTCATAAACCACTCACCCTTACGTATGCAAAATTCTTCACATATTTTGTGAGCTATTTTTTCAGCTTCGCGCCTGTCTTCTACGTCTTTAGTATACACAAGTTTGTAGTCCCTGTGTGGGCTACCTGTCTGAAACTGCTTTAGCCTGTCCTCTGCGTCCACTGCCATGCCTACTTTAACCCAGTGTTTGTAGGAAGGGCTTATCATTATGTACACTTGTCCTTGCTTTGCAGTCTTGTAGTTGTCTAAAGACTCAAAGGCTGCATCCCCAAAGGACTTGTATTTTCCCGGCTTGTACAAGGGGTGTTTGAATGATATGTATTTACCATTGACATACATTCTAGTTTTATTCCAGTCTAATCTGCAATCATTACAAAGATATTTACGTCGGATAGCCATACTGCTTATCCAGTTTACTTCAATCTGTAAGGCTACTCCGCACCTTATACAATCTTTAGTGTGTGTCTGCCCAACTGCTTCCAACCTTGTACTCTCCTGTGAGCTTACAGTTGAGTCCAAGTTCAATTCCTGCTGCTTCCAAGCAGGAGACTGCGAGTCTTCCGTACTTGTCTGCTTGGTCTTCTCTAACTTCTGCTTGTACTTCATCATGGATATTTCCTACAAAGTAATAATCTAACCCCCATAGTATAGCATACTCTTGTAGCAAACACAAGGCTTTTTTCATCACAATTGCGCCCGCACTTTGGAGTAGGGTATTTAAGGCTGCATGTTCTGACCTGATATGTAACTGCCTACCATCTAGTCCATCGAGCCTACCGCATGCTGCCTTTTGTGCAACTCGTCCTTTAAGAGATGCAAATGCTGGGAGATTACACATAAATCGTTCTCTAAGCACTCTGCCATCTTTTGCGCCTCCTCCTGCCACTGTGCCAAGTTTAGAGTCTCCCGCTCCGTACAAGAGTGCATAGATGAAAGTCTTAGCCTGATCTCTTGATTCAAGCCCCGCAAGGCGCTGGTTAGCTGTATGGATGTCTCCTCCAATGACTTCATTTGTATACTCCTTATCGTTCATATAATGGGCCAACATGCGTAGCTCTAATCCGCTGGCATCAAACCCTACAAGTTTATACCCAGTTCTGGCAGTCCAACACTGTCGGCATTCTTTGCCATACGGTGAGTATCCTGCCGGTACTTGAGCTAGATTAGGTTTAGAGTGTGTCATGCGTCCAGTGACGGCACCATTGGTGTTCACATATCCATGAACTCTATCTGTCTCTGGGTCAGCTCCATCTACCCATGATTGAACCTGTGCTACACGTTTTTGTAACATCAGGTACTCAGCGATCAACGCTGCCTGTGGTATGTCCTTGACCGTAGACAGTACTGCTTCATCTACTATAGGCTGACCTGTTGGTGTGTGCTTGCAAGGCTTCCATCCAAAGTCAATTAGGTACTCGCCTATCTGCTGCCGAGAGCCGAGGTTAAATGGCCTCAAGGCTTTACGCACAAAGGGAGTCCTATCTCCTGACTTCTGTACCTTCTGGTATTCTTCATCAGTAAGTCCCACTTTAGACAAGCTGCCGTCCTTCTTGGTCTTTGGCACTACCTGTTTAACGTCCACCCACTTAGGCTTGAATACCTTGTGTACTTCGTCCTCCACTATTAGCTTGCGCTCTTTCAAGGTAGCCAGTAAGTCCATAGCATGTCGTAAGTCCAGTAGCCATCCATTGCTTATCTGCTCCTGAATAATCCACTGTACTTCATGCTCAAGGTCAATAGACTCTTGCTTGAACTTACGTAGCTCTAGCTTTAGCTTGTTGTATGCCTTGGCTGTCACATGGACATCCTGCACACAGTAGTCCACCATCTCTCTTGACAGGCATGACCAATCATCATGGTTGCCTTTACCACCCCAGTTAGCTAACTTATGGCCACCTTCACGCTGCGGATTGCCAAGTCTTGATAACACTAAAGTGTCCCTGACTCTACGCTTATCCACTGTGATGCCCCATAACTTGTCCAGCACTGGTAGGTCAAAGCCTATCAGGTTATGCCCTACTACCGAGAAGTCTCCTGAGAGAGCCTGAGAGAGGCTGTCACGGTCATAGTGCTCCTGTATCTCACCGTCCTGCATGGTCACTGCTACCCAGATGGTATCAGGATCAAGTCCATTAGTTTCTATGTCAAGGAACATGGGCTTATAGCTCATTGACTGCATCCTCCTTTGGCTTGCTAGTCTCTGACATTCTACCAGTAAAGTTATCGTACTTCAGGTAACAACATGCACCAGTTAGCCCAGAGTAACGATTCTTGAGCACACGCACTGTAGTAGTGTTACGCCTCTCAGGGTTATCGTCCTGCTGGTCACGCTCCAAGCCTATCACCATATCAGACAACTGAGCGATAGCCTGTGAACCTCTTAATTCACTTAGGCTAATCTGCCCACCATCCTCATGCGCTTTGCCTTGGGTACGCTTTAGGTGTGACACAAGGAACAAGCCTACGCCTAGCTCCTGCACCAGTGACCTTAGCTTGGTCATAATAGCGTCGATAGCCTTGCGTTCATCGCCATTATCCTGTGCGGATACTACGATAGACAGGTGGTCTAGGATGATCCACTTGCAGTCCAAAGCCTTAGCCATGTACCTGACCCTAGCTAGTAGATTGTCCTCACTAGTGCTACCCCAGTGATCGAACAGATAGAACCTGCCGGTGCCTAGGGTGTCTTCCCAGTAAGGGAACGCTAGTTCTGGATCAAGGTCTTCCTCAAGGTGCAAGGGACAGTCTGCTTCTACTGACATGATTCCCAGTGCAGTCCTAGCAACATCTTCCTCCAATGCTAGGATTCCAATGTTGTCTTCAGTTGCCCTGAGCAAGTAGTGCTCTAACTCCCGTACCATCTGGCTCTTGCCCATGCCCGACCCTGACGTTATCGTCACTAGCTCGTATGGTCTAAATCCCTTCGTGTAGGTGTTGAGTCCCTGCCAAGGATAAGGTATTGACTTTACCTTGATCTTGTTAGTTAAGGCATCCCATGTATCGCTACCTTGGATTATGCCGTCAGGTTGATACACCTTAGCATTCCACCATGCACTTGTGAAGTCTCTAACCTTGTTAGCTACTAACATCTCGTTAGCGTCCTTCAAGGGCAGCTTGACTATCTTTAGCTTGCTCGGTGAGAACAAGTCCTTGATGTCGTCCACGGCCTGCTGGCCTGCCTTGTCAGTGTCAAAGCAAACAACCACGTTATCGTAGCCTTCAAGAAAGTCTAGGTTCTCTTTTATCTCTTTAGCCGCTGATGATGCACCATTACGCAATGAAACTACGTCCCACTTGCGCTCGAACATTTCAGACACGCTGAGAGCGTCTACCTCGCCCTCTGTGATGGTTATGTACTTACCCTTACCCTTGCACGTTTGCTGACCAAATAGACCTACATTAGTGGTCATGTCGCCTGTCGCGTGGAAGTCTTTAGTCTTCACACGGCGAACTTTAGTGGCCTTTAGTTCGTCGCTGTCAGTGCTGTAGTACGGGTAAATGTGTTTTGCTATCTCACCGGCTGCATTGTACTCCACCATGACGTTGTATTTTCTACACGTCTCTTGGCTAAGTCTTCTGTCCGGTATTGCTGCTATGACTCCCGATGCTGTCATGTCTTCTAATGGCCTCCTTGGTTGGGGCTGTAGTGTTACTACATTGCCATTTGATTGTTCGTGATGATTACACCCTGATGCAAAGCAATGCGCCGACCCGCTGCTATAGCGGGCCAGTGCATCCCTAGAGCCACACTTAGGGCATGGCTCATGCCTTACAAAGGGATCATCTTTCTGGTGCTTATAGGTCTGCATCTATCCCACTGCTGTCTTCGGCCACTTCTACCACCCTGATAGCATTCAGGTAGGTGGGTGTACCGTGTACAGGGTGTGGAGTACCTGTCTTGTAGCTAAGGCGCACCACAGAACCTCTAGGAATGTTACCCACAAAGGCTTGATCGTTAGCATCAATGACCTTGACGTTGAACTTACTAGCAAACTTGCGTTGCTTGTCTCCATTGTAGTCCTTCAGCTTTACACCTTGTTCAGACAAGATCTGTGCATTGTCATCGTCCAAGGTTACAGTTAGGGTATACCGTCCTGTGTCCTGTCCGTTATACACCTCTGTGCTGTCCAAGTGAGCGAATGCTGCTTTGCCACTTACTACTGCCATGTTATCTACCTCTAAAGTTTACTTAAGTTAACTAAAGAAAACTAAAGATATATCATAATGATTAACATAATGTTTACCTTTGTTCTCTTTAGAGTACTAGTATATCATTATTTTCCTTCTGTCAACCTCCTCACCTCCAAAAGTTTGTTATACAATTCTTGGACATCATTATCTTGAACCTTTTGGTCTGGGAATCGAGCCTTTAAAGACTCTACATTACAAGGGTGACATAAATCCTGCTTGTCTGTGTCTTCTAACAGCTTGTCGCACGCTTTACACCGCATTTAATGTATCTCCTGTGACTCATTGCCTACCAATTGCGCATATAAGCCCTCTAAATCGCCCGTAGAGCGATTTTCAAGGTCATCATGTAGGTAAGCACTGCACATGGCTAACATCTCGCTAACGGCCATTATGTTGAGTCTGTATTCACTCAAGGTTTGCACTATCATGTCGCGTCTTTGCTGTTCTGGATCAGGCTCGTTACTGTCTGTAACATCTTCATTCCAACATGTTGTGCTCATTTGACCACCTGTTCATTAATAGTATTAGCTGACATAGCAGCAGTGGATTTAGTTTTAGTATCAATAGCAAACTGGAGCATCGCTGAGACGGCCTGTGTGACCGTTAGCGGCACTCCCTGCGCTGCCAGAACATCTCTTGCCTGTAGCGCCAAATCCTTGCTCATGGTGATTCTCAGCGGGTCTGACTTAAATCTGGGCATTGCGCACCTCCGTCAGTCCATTCCAGTCGTTTATTCTTAACTTTGCCAGCTTCCTGTCATGTGGTATATACCATGACCGTAAGCCAAGGTGCACACCAGTGTAACAGCGGCCCCTTGTGAGGCCGTAGCGGGTTTTTTCTTTTCGTAGTCTATAGATCATTTCTTTGTATCCTTACGGGTTAATAGTTTGCCTGTATAGCATGAGACGCACTGTAGCGCCTCATTGGTTTTTACCATTAAATCTATGCGCTTGAGTGTACCACAAGTAACACATGGTTTTGTTTTCATAGTTCAATCACTCTCTCTATATCATAGATAATTTTTGATAGCCTGTTGGCACGTTCCAGCAAAGACTGTGCAGATAATATAGCTTCCTTTTCGTTAACTGCTGACACTGTTAACTCTACAGTTACGCCGTACTCTTTAAGTTCTAGTTCTTCGCCATGTAGTGCCTCAATTGCGTTAGCGTCTGCTCGTTCTCTTGCTGTGTCTATGCCACCGATGGCATGACCTAGTGTGTTGAATAAATCCATGGTTTACTTTCCTGTTTTAGTTTTTTTTCGCCAGTCGCTATGCCTTATCACATAGCGTACTCTGTCTCTACTGATTCCCAGTTTCTCTGCTATTTGCTGATATGTCAACCTTTCAATCAGATATAACGGTTTTATTCTAGTTTCCTCAAAAGATCTTTGTGGTTGCTGGAATATCTCCAACCGCTTATCTTGTGCTTTTATGGCCTCAATCATGAGGACAACCCAAGAAGCATAGACCATATTAAATAAAACCCTAAAATAGCTGTAATCGCTACGCTGGCCCTGTTTAACACTGAAAAAATCAAATCCTCTTGCTGTTGTTCTTCGCGTTCCTCTCGTTTTGATTGTGTGAAGTCTTTTCTCATGCTTTAAAGTCTCCCTTTGTGAATCCATAGCGACCAAGAGAAGACACTAAGTGATTGGCCAGTATTTGCTCCTCGGTAAGCTCTGCCCTTGAGTTTCTGTCTGCGTCTGAGTGGGCTATCTGTAACCGATATTCTGGGCCTTTGTCTGTGTAGATCCTCACATTGTAAAAGGCTCCCCCCGGTGTGGTAACTGTTTTAACCACTGCTAAATCTCCAAGGCTGTTAGTTGCTATTGCTCTCACTGGTTTTATGCCTCCCCAACTAGGTTGTGCAGGTCATTTTGAGGCACTAACTCCACACAATCAGAGACAGCCGCTAGCCACTTGTTAAGGTGCTTGCTGGTAGTTACTGACCATTTTTTCTCCGTGCGTATGTAGCGCCCTGATGGGAGCATTGCTGCAACTGGTGTTTCATAGCTAAAGAATACAACTGAGCCACAAGGCAGGCTAAGTTCTGTCTGGTTTGATGCTATCTGTCGTAGTTTCATTGGTTCTATCCTTCTTTTGTTGTGTTGTAAAATCTAAGTAAGCAGTTTACCGCCATGCTCAGGGCGCTTGTGTGACGCTTTGCGGTTATCCATCCTTCAATTAGTCAGGTAGAGCCGCGAGTCTGGACTATCTCAGCCAAAGGCTACGCCATCGAGGGCGCATACCAGACGAACCACACAATAATGCTGCCACTGATGACCCCTGTATGCAAGGGCCATTGATGGGGCACTATCGTCTATGCCTCCGTTGCGTGTTCTAGGATCTCAGAAACCCTGACACAGTGAAGCCATGATGTCACTATGTCACCCAGTAGGCTGGCCGGTATGTTGTCCAGCAGGCTCTCCAATTCTCTTGTGATGGCTTCCTCTGTCAGGTTGTCATAGTCCCTGAGCATGTCCAGAGTGCCGTCGTTGTCCAGCCACAGAGCAGCCTGCCATGTCTCAAAGTTGCACCATCCGTTATATGTTGTATCGCTCATTTTGTTAGATCCTCTTTGGTTGTGTTGTGATTGGCTAATGCTGCCACTGATAGCCCCTGTATGCAAGGGCTATCTATAGAGCACTAGATTATAACGCTGCAAACTCTTTTGCAATGGCTCTGGCTTCAGAGTCTGACATGCCATTGGGGTTTAAACAAACCTTCATTGGGTGTTTGATGATGTCTAAGGCTTCGCGTACCTTGGCAACATATGTAGGGTCTAGGGCTGCTACTCTTTTACGTTCGTTTAGTTTCATGTCTTGTGTCTCGTTTTGTTTAACTTGAAGCCATGATGCCGGAGCACTAACACAAATACAAGAAGTTTCTTAGATCATTTGGTTATATTCAATTGGGTGCTTATGCCTACTTGGGAAGACCTTAGAGCTACTATATAGACACTCACTCTTTAGCATTCTCAAGTCCTCTCAAGCTAACCATTAGCCTACGTGGGGTATACCCATAGGCCCCTTAGTCTAACTGTTGTACTCTATTGCGCACCTAAGTCTAACCGTTACGCTATGGTGCGCCTAAGTCTAACTGTTGTAGTCTGTGGTGCGCCTAAGTCTAACTGTTGGGGCATGGGGCTAACAGATCGGGTACGGGGGGCACCTGTGGCTACTGATGATTATTGTAGTAGGCACTCCAGTACTTAAAAGTGAAAATTAGAAAACTACAGTTAATTAATAAAAAAGTAAGTGTTTACTAACTTAAGTAACCTCTTGTATACACAAGAAAAACATAAAGTTTGACTTAGTCAAGAAAATAACAGTAAAAAGTACTTGACAAATACAAAAAAGTATGCTATAATAAATAGGTATCTTAAAGAATGTTAAGGTAAATACATTATGGATAATCAAGATGATCCTCCTAAGCGTAAGCGAGGTAGACCTAAGAAAGGTGAGATAGTCAAGAAGACTAATGGCACTAGAGGTAAGGTAGGTAGACCTAAAGGGGACGCTTCAATTATCAATGAATACAAAGCTAGAATGTTAGCTAGTCCTAAGTCTCGTAGAGTACTAGATAGTATATTTGATGCAGCACTTAATGATGACCATAAGAATCAGGCAGCAGCTTGGAAGCTAGTTATGGATCGTATGCTCCCCTTGAGTTACTTTGAGAAAGATAGTGCTAGTGGCAGATCTGCGGTATCTATAACAATCTCAGGTATTGGTGGAGGGACTGTTGAAACTGATGTTACTAAAGATCCTATAGAGGGTGAATATACAGATGTTTAAGTACTTTACTAAAGACGAGTTTGTATGTAAAACTACAGGCGAGAATGAGATAGAAGATGAATTAATCTTTGCTCTAGATGAACTTAGAGAACACTGTGGTTTTCCTTTTGTAATTACAAGCGGCTATAGATCACCTGACCATCCTATTGAATTAAGAAAAAAACAACCCGGTACACATGCACAAGGCATTGCAGCCGACATAGCTGTATCCTCTGGGCTACAAAGGTACATTATAGTAAAGAATGCTATTAAGTTAGGCTTTACTGGTATTGGTGTAGCTGGGGGTTTTGTGCATGTAGACATTAGAGCTACTGATACACCTGTAATGTGGACGTATAGTTAAATGTTAGTAAGCACTAACAAAGACTACAAAAAAACCTTAGCACAGCAAGAAGATTTAAACTGGGACGGAGATCCTGATTTAGATGCTGAGTATGAGTGTGATGAAGAGAAAGATTTAGAAGAATATGTAGTTAAATACTTCTATGACTGAACTAAACATACAACTACTGGATTGGCAAAAGCAAGTCTGGTCAGATGATACTAGATTTAAGATTGTAGCTGCTGGTAGACGTACAGGTAAGTCCAGACTAGCAGCATGGATGTTGATAGTCAATGCTCTACAGGCAGACAAAGGCCATGTGTTCTATGTAGCTCCAACACAGGGACAGGCCAGAGACATCATGTGGCAAACACTATTGGAGCTGGCGCACCCTATAGTATCTTCCAGTCACATTAACAACCTACAGATTAAACTGGTCAACGGGGCAACCATTAGCCTCAAAGGTGCCGATAGACCAGAGACTATGCGTGGTGTATCACTAAAGTTCCTAGTGATGGACGAATACGCTGACATGAAGCCAGAGGTCTTTGAGCAGATCCTTAGACCTGCATTAGCTGACCAAAAAGGTGGTGCATTGTTCATTGGTACACCTATGGGACGTAATCACTTTTACGACCTGTATAAGTACGCAGAGCTAGATGACGATGAATCGTATACAGCATGGCACTTTACAAGCTACGACAATGAGTTATTAGACCCAGATGAAATTGACCTAGCTAAAAAGTCTATGTCCTCCTATGCCTTTAGACAAGAGTTTATGGCATCCTTTGAAGCTAGAGGCTCAGAGATGTTTAAAGAGGACTGGGTTCAATTTGGTGAAACACCAGAGATAGGTGACTACTACATAAGCATTGACTTAGCTGGCTTTGAGGACGTAAGTAAAAAAAGAACTAAGAATTCTAAGCTGGATGAATCAGCCATTGCTATTGTAAAAGTAAATGAAAATGGTTGGCACTTAGAAAACATCATACATGGTAGATGGGACTTAGCGGAGACAGCTAGGAAAATCTTTGAAGTTGTTAGAGACTACAGGCCCATTAGTGTAGGAATTGAGCGTGGCATCTCCAAACAAGCTGTAATGTCACCTTTGATGGACTTGATGAAGCAGCGTGGTAGATTCTTTGTTGTAGAGGAGCTAACCCACGGCAACCGTAAAAAGACAGACAGAATTATGTGGGCCTTACAAGGCAGGTTTGAGAACGGTCAGATTACTTTAGGCAAAGGTGAATGGAACAGTAGATTCTTAGACCAGTTGTTTCAGTTCCCAGATGTATTAACACACGATGACCTTGTGGATGCCTTTGCTTATACAGACCAATTAGCTAAAGTAGCTTATTCATATGACTTTGAGATTGATGATCTTGAGGTCTTAGACGCAGTAACAGGATATTAACATGGCAAAGTCAAGAGTCAATGAAGCCGGTAATTACACCAAGCCCACTATGCGTAAGAACCTATTTAATAAAATCAAAGCAGGTACAAAAGGTGGAAAAGCTGGACAATGGTCAGCGAGAAAAGCCCAGATGCTTGCAAAAGAATACAAAGCTAAGGGTGGAGGATACAAATAATGAAAGGTGTAGCCCATTATACGAAAGAAGGAAAGGAATGGAAAGGCAGCACTCACAAGATGCCAAACGGACAATTGCATACGCATAAGTCTCATGGCAAGACCAGCCAACGCCTCTATCATTTTAAAGAACTAAGCAAGACTGCACAAAAGAGAGCTAAGTAATGGCTTTAGCTAAATCACAAAAGTCCTTAAAAAACTGGACTAAGCAGAAGTGGCGTACAAAGTCAGGGAAGCCTAGCACTCAAGGCTCTAAAGCCACTGGGGAACGCTACTTACCAGAGAAAGCAATTAAGTCTTTATCAGCTAAAGAGTACGCAGCCACCACCAAAAAGAAAAGAAAAGACACCAAGGCTGGTAAACAACACTCAGCACAGCCTAAAAAGATAGCAAAGAAAACTAAACGCTCACGTTCAAGGTAAAAATTATGAATTATGGCGATAACGACGTACTTTCAAGTGACGATCACCTAGAAAGCTGGGTAATATCTAAGTGTGACTCATGGAGAGATCACTATGAGTCTAATTATGCAGAAAGATATGAGGAATTTTATCGTTTGTGGCGTGGAATCTGGGCAGCAGAGGACATGGAGCGCAAAAGTGAGCGTTCACGTATTATTTCACCTGCATTACAACAGGCTGTAGAGTCCAGTGTAGCAGAAATTGAGGAAGCAACCTTCGGTCGTGGTAAGTATTTTGATATTACCGACGATCTTGGGGACGCTGAAGCACAGGATGTCGTTTATTTGCGACAAAAGCTACATGAAGACTTTGAGAAAACTCAAATACGCAAGCAAGTAGGTGAATGTCTTATAAATAGTGCTGTATTTGGTACTGGCATAGCTGAAATAGTATTAGAGGAAGTCAAAGAAATGGCTCCTGCTGCACAGCCTATTATGGACGGACAGCTACAGGCAGTAGGTGTTAACGTCACAGACCGTACAGTAGTTAAGCTACGCCCTGTACTACCTCAGAATTTTTTAATTGATCCTGTAGCAACTACCATTGAAGACGCTGTAGGGGTCGCTGTAGACGAGTTTGTACCACGACACAAAGTACAACAACTACAGGAAGAAGGTGTCTACAGGGACGTGTACGTAGGTCAGGCGGCTAGTGACTATGACTTAGAGCCAGATCAAGACTTAACAAGCTACGACGAAGACAAGGTACGCCTAACTAAGTACTACGGTCTTGTACCTCGTTATTTGCTAGAGATTGGTGAGAAGGAGGCAATGCTTGAAGACGATGAAGACATTGCTGATATTGAAGTAGAGGAGCCAGAGAACGATGAACAAGATGCAAGCTACTACGTGGAAGCTATTGTGGTTATCGCTAATGGAGGCATCCTACTAAAAGCAGAAGCTAACCCGTACATGATGCAGGATCGTCCTGTAATAGCATTTCCTTGGGACGTAGTTCCCGGCAGGTTCTGGGGCCGTGGTGTATGTGAGAAAGGTTACAACAGCCAAAAGGCACTTGACACAGAGCTACGGGCGCGTATTGATGCCTTAGCCTTAACTGTTCATCCAATGATGGCTATGGACGCTACAAGGCTTCCTAGAGGCTCTAGGCCAGAGGTACGCCCCGGCAAGATCTTGTTAACTAATGGCGACCCTAAGTCTGTCATTAACCCATTCAACTTTGGCCAAGTAAATCAAATTACCTTTGCTCAAGCAGCAGAGCTACAGAAGATGGTTCAGATGTCTACAGGTGCTATTGACTCTGCTGGTATTCCCGGCAGCATTAATGGTGACGCTACGGCTGCTGGTATCAGTATGTCCCTTGGTGCAATTATTAAGCGTCACAAGCGTACCTTGATTAACTTCCAGCAATCCTTCCTAATTCCTTTTGTTAAGATGGCTGCTTGTCGTTACATGCAGTTTGATCCAGAGAACTACCCTGTCAAGGACTACAAGTTTAACACTACATCTACTCTAGGCATCATTGCCCGTGAATACGAAGTAACACAGCTTGTACAGTTACTACAGACAATGTCTCAAGAGTCTCCACTGTACAACACGTTGATTCAGTCAATTATTGACAACATGAACCTGTCTAACCGTGAAGAACTAATGGCTAAGTTAGCTCAGGCAGAGCAAGCATCGCAGCCCACACCTGAACAGCAGCAGATGCAACAAGCGGCTGCACAGGCACAGATGGCCTTCCAGCAGTCACAGACAGCAGCACTTAACGGTCAGGCAGTAGAGTCTGAAGCTAGAGCGCAGAAGATTGCTGTAGAGACACAGCTTGCACCACAGGAGCTACAGATTGACCAGATTAAGGCAGTCACAGCTAACTTAAAGGCAGGCGACCAAGAGGACAAGGAGTTTGAGCGTCGTATGAAGATTGCTCAGACATTCTTGAAAGAGAAAGAGATTGACCTAAAGAATCAACCTCGGCAACAACAAGCACCGCAACCAGTGCAACCCATGCAACCCCTTCAATTACAACCAAGCAGCACAGCTGCGTCACCGCAAAACGGTTAAGGATAACTTGATGGTCGTAACACGTACAGAACTAACTCAAATAGTAGATCAAGTCAATAAAAAGTTTGCTGAACTAGAAGCTAAAATTAAAGAGTTAGAGGCACAGAATGTTAAGAAACTACCGAACAAGAAGGCGGCGTAATGCCTAGCCCACGTAAAGGTAAAGCTAAAGTAAAAGTAACGTCTAGCGGTAAGAAAGTATCTTACGGGCAGGCAGGCCCAGCTAAAGGTGGTGGGTCTAGGGTAAAACCGGGAACTAGCAAAGGCGACAGCTATTGTGCTAGGTCACTAGGTATCAAGAAACGTCTTCCTAAAAAGAAGCAGAATGACCCTAATACACCTAATAACTTATCACGCAAGCGTTGGAAATGTTCCGGCGCAAAATCAAGGAGAAAGTAATATGCCCGGTTATGGAATGAACTACGGTAAAAAAGCGACTAGTGGAAAGAAAAAAAAGAAGCCAATGAGGGCTAATACTACAGGCTCTCGTAAAATGAAGACCCGTAAGAGCTACTAAAAATTATGATTATTGAGTCTGTTGCAGCAGCCAGTGCTATCCTAAGTTCCATAAATGGTTTAATCCAGAAGGCTAATGAAACTGGGTCTGGTGTGCAACAGCTTATGGGAACTATCTCTGATTTTGGAGAAGCTCTAAATAACTTTGAACTTGAAAGAAAGGCAAGTACCTTTAAACCTCTTAGTCAAAGTGAAATTTTAAAGCTCACCATGATTAAGAAAAGCTATGAAAGGCATTGGAAATCTGTATCTGATCTTCTTGCTATGGTAGATCCAGAAATGTTAGATAGCTTTAGGAAAGCAAAAATTGAGCAGGAGCATGCTCGTAAAAAACATTTACTGATGCTAGCTAAGAAGCAGAAAGAAAGAGATAAGCTAATGCAACAAATAGCTATAGGTAGTCTTGTATTCATAATAGGAGCCGCTATTGCAATAGGTGCATTATCTATAGTAATACAAACATTTAGTTAAAAAAACGCTTGACAAATACAAAAAAGTATGATATAATATATACGTACTTTACGTACATTTAGTATTCTTTAACAAAGGTAAAATACAATGACTCAAGAGTTAGAAACATATTTCAACAACTACTTTGCTATGTTTAGATCAGAAGGCTGGAAACAGTTAATCTCTGACCTACAAAGTAATGTTGGACAGATCAACTCAGTAGAATTGACTACGGATAACGATAACTTGAACTTCCGTAAGGGACAGTTAGCTATCCTAGCAACTATACTAAATCTTGAAACACAGATCGACAACGCTCATGCAGAGGCAGAATCAGGTGAAGACACTGAGGAAGCTCTAGATGAAGCTGTTTGACTTTAGATGTCCTTGCGGACAACTGTTTGAAGATTTAGTAAAGTCTGATGTCACAACTTCTAGGTGCAGTTGTGGCTTAGACGCTAAACGTGTTATCTCACCAGTAAGATCTAATCTAGAGGGCATTAGTGGAGACTTCCCTGATGCACATGATAGATGGGTTAAAAAGAGAGAACAACACATGGCATACGAGAGAAGGCAAACCTCTTAAATAAGTAAAACTTATCTGTGAGAACCTTCATACTAAACATCTCCACAATACTAAGGTACGGAGTTAATAATGGCTAAGATTATTGAACCTGAGCGTCAACAGGATAACCAAGACGAACAACAATTAGACATGTTTTCACATGTAGAGGAAGAACAGGAGACTCCTGAAATACAGGAACCTGAAATACCAGACAAGTACAAAAACAAGTCTGCTGAAGAACTTGTACAGATGCACCAAGAAGCTGAGAAGCTATTGGGTAGACAAAGTTCTGAAGTAGGTGAGTTACGTAAAGTTGTTGATACATATATCCAGACTCAACTCACTCAAGATCAACAAGAAGCACCCCAACAAGTCGAAGAAGTAGATTGGTTTACAGACCCTGATAAGGCTGTAGATAGGGCTATTCAAAATCATCCTAAGATTAAGGAAGCTGAAGAACTTACAAAGCAGTATAAAGCAAGCACTGCAATGTCAGAGCTACAACGTAAGCACCCTGACATGCAAAGTATTTTGCAAGACACTAACTTTGCTGAGTGGATTAAAGCCTCTAATATTAGGACTAGATTGTTTGTAGCAGCAGACCAGCAGTACGATCATGAAGCCGCTGACGAGCTATTTAGCTTATGGAAAGAGCGGCAGAGTATTGTACAGCAAACTGCTTCTGTAGAGCAGCAAGCTCGTAAACAAGCAGTTAAGGCAGCTTCCACAGGCAATGTCCGTGGGAGTACTGAATCAGCACCTAAGAAAATCTATAGACGCGCAGACATTATTAACCTTATGAGAACAGACCCTGACCGTTACGCTGCTCTACAACCAGAGATTATGAAGGCGTATGAGGAAAAGAGGGTTAGATAACAAACCTTAAAAAGAGATATTTATTATGACTGATTCCACATATCCCGCAACTGGCGGGTTCGTTGACAACACTAGTGCAGCTACTTTTATTCCAGAAATCTGGAGTGACGAGATTATTGCTGCATATCAAAAGAACCTTGTCTTGGCAAACCTTGTCAAGAAAATGTCTATGGCTGGTAAGAAAGGGGACACCATTCATGTACCTAAGCCTGTCCGTGGTGATGCACACGCTAAAGCAGAGAATACTGCTGTAACGGTACAGAACGCTACGGAAAGCGAAGTACAAATTTCAATCAATAAGCACTTCGAGTACTCTCGTTTGATTGAAGACATCACCGACGTACAAGCTCTTAGCTCACTGCGTCAGTTCTACACGGAAGATGCTGGCTACGCTCTGGCGAAGCAAGTTGACACCGACCTGCACAGCTTGGCTACTGGCCTTGGCTCTGCTGGTACGTCTTCTACGACTTACCTCAACAATGGCGGTACGTTCTTTGTAGACGCTACTAATGGCTTGACTGTGTATGATGATGACACTGTAACCACTGCTGATGTATTCACTGACGCTGGTTTCCGTGGCATTATCCAGAAGCTAGACGACGCTGATGTCCCTATGGAAGATCGTTGCTTCGTTATTCCTCCTTCAGTACGCAACACCATCATGGGTATTGACCGTTACGTAAGCTCTGACTTCGTAAACAACGGCCAAGTCACCAATGGTCAGATTGGTCAACTGTACGGCATTGACGTATTTGTTAGCACCAACTGTCCTGTTGTTGAAGCAGCTAGTGCAAACTCTGCTTCTGCTGTAGACTCTCTGGGCGCACTGCTGTTCCAGAAGGATGCAATTGTAATGGCAGAGCAACTGGGTGTGCGCTCTCAGACTCAGTACAAGCAAGAGTTTCTTGCTAACCTGTTTACCTCAGACACTTTGTACGGCGTTTCCGTACTGCGTCCTGAGTCAGGTTTGACTTTGGTTGTTCCTAAGTAATAACCATTTAGCTGGGGGCTGCTACGGTGGCCCCTAGTTTTATTGAGGTAGCTGAGTATGAGCATAGTAGCTAGTTTGGTTGGCCCAGTATCAGGGTTACTTGATAAGTTTATTGAGGACAAAGACCAAAAGAATGCTCTAGCTCATGAGATTGCTACCATGTCTGAGCGTCATGCTCAAGAGTTAGCTAAAGGTCAGCTAGAAGTAAACAAAGTAGAGGCAGGACACTCTAGTTTATTTGTTTCTGGTTGGAGGCCTTTCATTGGCTGGACATGCGGACTGGGCATGTTCGGTAACTTTATCACAATCCCGTTTTCTAACTTTGTATTGGCTTTAGCAGAAGTAAACATTATTATACCTTTAGTACCACTAGAGACTATGATGCCTGTCCTTATGGGCATGTTAGGTTTAGGCGCAATGCGTTCATTTGAGAAGACAAGGAAATAAGTAGCTAATGGCTGTAAATCTTGATTTTAGTAACTTTAATGTTGACTTGTCTGGTCTAGGCGGCTTTAACTTTGATCCTTCTAGCTTGTCTTATCTTATGCAAGACACAACGGCTGATCCTAGTCCATTAGACATACGTAAGGCAGAGATTGCTGCGGAAGTAGCTGCTAAAGCAAGCCAACAGCCTGTACAATCTGTAGGACAAACTGCTGATTTATCTACTTACTATGACGCACTACGTCAAGGAACCACAGTATCTGATGTAAATACAGTGGGTCAAAGTTACAATCAAGCACTTGCTGAAGCATTAGCAAATCAAGGAATTGTAGACACAGGTTATGCAGAAGGTGGTGGTGTAGCTGATAAACCAACCGTTAGTTCTTTTACTACGCCTGATTATGCTCCTAGAGAGCTAGGCGAGTTTCAAGGTAATCTTTCCGCACATACGTCAAGTTCTTTAGCTCAAATTAAAGAGTTCCAATCTCGACTTGAGCCTTTAATGGCTCCAGAGATAGCACGTTTACAGACAGTAGAAAAGTTAGACTATAGAGATGCTGTTGAACAGGCATATATACAGAACCCTGAAATTAAAGCACTGTATAACGCATACGATGTAAAACCTTTTAGAACTACTGAAGATGGCTCTATTTACCTATATGACCCGTTTACTTTTGGTGAGATTAGAACACTAGAAGTAAAAGATAGAGATTTACAAAAAGCTCTAAAAGCAGTTTCTCAAATTGGCGCAAGCGTTGTTACAGGTGGTGCAGGAGCTGCTCTAGGACTTACAGGTGCTGCTGCTGCTGCAACAAGTGCCGCTGTATCAGGATTTACTACGGCTGCGTATGGTGGAGATAAAGACGCTATCCTTAACTCTGTGTTAATAGCTGGCGGTACTTCTTTACTTAAAGGTGCAGTTGACAAAGTTAAGGAAGGTGTAGAGAACGTAGCTGAAGAAACTTTACAGGCTGTTAGTCCAGAACTAAGTGTTGAGTTACCAGAGATAGTTCCTGCTGATGTTGTTGACACTGTTACTGGTACACTAACTGGTGCAGATAATTTATCCGCTTCTTATGATGTTTTAGATAGAGTTATAGCAGACATTGGCGTAGATCGTCTTAATGCTATGTCCAATACTGATTTGTATAATTACCTAAGCAGTGCTGGTGATATAGCAGGTATCAATACTTTAGGTTTAACTCCATTTCAAAAAACTGTAGGTTTTATGAATGCAGCTAGACCTTTAAGACAAGATTTAATTAGAGAAGGCATAACTAGTACTGGCCCATCATTTGCACCTGATATTTTTGGAGGTACTGCAACTGAAACTTTGCCATTTGAGTATACTCCTAGTAGAGTAGATTTTACTCTTCCCGATACTCCAATTCCAGAGCAAAGACCAACACCAGTAAGACCACAGCCTCCAACACAAACACCCGGAGGTGGTGGAGGAGCGTCTAGTGCAGCAGCATCAGCACCGGCAACGTCTGTAGTAGCTCCTTCTGCCCCTAGTGCAACTATAACACCCACTGTGCTACCTCCTATGTTAACCGCACCGGGATCAGTTACTAATGCACTTTTAACTAATACATTATCTGCACTAGCATCATCAAGTTTTAGTGCTTCTAGTGCTCCTAGTGCTCCTAGTGCTTCTAGTGCTCCTAGTACTACTAGTGCGCCACGGCCTACAGTAGCTCCTCCAGTTACACCCGTGGCTACTACTGCTCCTACTCCTGAACCTACACCTGTAACAACTACAGAGCCTACAGACATCTTTGAGGACACTACTGCTGAAGATACTACTGCACAAGTAGAAGCGGAAGCGGAAGCACAGGCAGAGGCTCAAAGGCAAGCAGAGGCTCAAAGGCAAGCAGAGGCTCAAAGGCAAGCAGAGGCTCAAAGGCAAGCAGAGGCTCAAAGGCAAGCAGAGGCTCAAAGGCAAGCAGAGGCTCAAAGGCAAGCAGCTAGAGAGGCAGAGGCTGCTCGTTTAGCTGAAGAAGCTAGAAAAGCAGCGGAAGCTAGAGCAGCCGCAGAAGCTAAAGCAGCAGCAGAACAAGAAGCTATTGCTCAAGCAGAAGCTAGGGCAGTAGCAGCGGAAGCACGTTTAGCAGAACAACAAGCACAAGCTCAAGCAGATGCAGCCGCTGCTGAAGCTGCTAGGGCAGCAGATGCTCAAGCTCAAGCAGATGCTTTAGCAGAAGCTGTAGCGGCAGGAGAAGCTAGGTACGGAGAAGCTGTAGCGGCAGGAGAAGCTCTTGGTGAAGCAAAATATGGCGAAGGGCTGGGCACAGGCAGAGGCCAAGGCGCTGGAGCAGGGCTAGGCGCAGGATTAGGCTTAGGTCTTCTTGCTGGCATCGGTGGAGGCGCTGGAGGAACTGGAGGATACACACCACCAGAGTTTGAAGACTATCAGTTTAGAAAGACATATCAAGCCCCTGAGTTATTAGAGTTAGCACCACAATATCAAAGTTATCAACCTCCTGCACTACAAGGGTTATTTAAAGGTTTAGTATGAGTACACAATATCTAACAATAGTCAATGAGGTACTTCGTAGACTACGTGAAGACGAAGTATCCGCTGTAGCTAACACAGCTTACTCTAAAATGGTAGGAGACTTTGTAAATGATGCTAAACGTATTGTAGAAGATTCACATGACTGGTCTACGTTACGAACAACTATTGTTGTCCCTACGGTAGCAGACACTACAGAATATAGCTTGACAAACGCTGGAGAACGTGTTAAAATATACAGTGCTATTAATGATACATCAAACTTTTTTATGCGCTATGAGTCACCTAACTGGTTTAATAACGCATATTATATCTCTGGTGAAGTTACAGGCACTCCAGACTCCTATACGTTCAGTGGTATAGACGGCAATGAAGACACTAAGATACAGGTGTACCCTAAGCCTGATGCAGTGTACTCTATGCGCTTTGACTTAATTGCTAGAGAAGCTGAACTATCTAACGATACAGACACTACAGTGTTACCTAAGAACGCTATTATCCACAATGCTGTAGCTTTGTTGGCTAGAGAACGTGGTGAAACAGGCGGTACTACTGCGCAGGATTACTTCTTGATTGCAGACAGACATTTGTCAGATGCTGTTGCAATAGATGCCTACAAGAATCCTGAAGAATTTATCTACAGAGTACCCTAATGGCTCAAGAACGAAAAAGCATATATGTAGGAGCGCCGGGGTTTCGTGGATTGAATACTCAGGACTCTCCTGTAAATCAAGACTCCTCCTTTGCTTCTATAGCAGAGAATGCTATTATGGACAAGTTCGGCAGGATTGGTGCTAGAGAAGGTTTAAATAAACTTACTAGCTCTACTACACCTCTTGGCTCTAGTGTCGGAGTAGAATCTGTTTTTGAGTTTACTAAGCGAGATGGCAATACTATTGTATTCTCTACAGGTAACAATAAAATATTTACTGGCACTACTACATTAACTGATGTTACTAATAGCATGACTATCAGTGCTAATAACTGGAAGATTGTCTCCTTTAACGGTGATGTTTATTTTTTTCAGAGAGGACATGACGCATTAGAGTACACTACAAGCGCAGGAACTATAGGAGTTTTATCTTCTAATGCCCCAGACGCTAATGAGGCTTGCGCTGCTTTTGGTCGTATATGGGCAGGAGATGTAACAGACAATAAATATACTTTGTTCTTTTCGGACACTCTTGATGGCGATGATTGGACAGGAGGTACAGCAGGATCTTTAGACCTAACTACAGTATGGCCTACAGGTTTTGATGAAATTGTAGCTATAAGAGAGTTTAACAACTTTTTAGTTATTTTCGGTAAGCAAAGTATTCTTTTGTACTCAGGAGCCTCTGCCCCTGCTAGTATGGTTCTTTCTGATGTCATCACAGGTATTGGCTGTGTAGCTAGAGACAGTGTACAGGACACAGGTACAGATTTAATATTCTTGTCGGACTCAGGTGTGCGTAGCTTGGGCAGAACTATACAAGAAAAGTCAAACCCTATTGGTAACGTGTCTAAGAATGTACGTGACGATATAATTTTTAATATAGGTGCAGAAACTGGAAACATTAAATCAGCGTACAGCCCAGAGAATGCGTTTTATCTTTTATTCTTTCCTAGTAGTTCTCTTGTCTTTTGCTTTGACATGCGAGGCACATTAGAAGATGGAAGTAATCGTGTTACTACATGGCCTGCTACTAAAATTCTTTGTGGTGCTAGGGGGTCTGATGGTACATTGTATTTAGGGACAGTTAAAGGTATCAATAAATACAGTGGCTACTTAGACGATACTTCTCCGTACACTATGAAGTACTATACGCAGCCCTTATCTTTTGGCGACCCATCAAGGCTAAAGATACTAAAAGAATTATCATTTAAAGTTATTGGTGGGCAAGGAGCTACTTTAGTTTTAAACTGGGGTTATGATTACACAGAAGCATACGCTAAAGAATCAATAACTATTGCTAACTCTAATATAGCTGAGTATGGAATAGCTGAATATAATGTAGCCGACTCTGAATATAGCGCGTCTATTATTGTAGATAATGCTAAAGTTAAATCAACAGGTTCAGGAACAGTAGCTACTATTGGAGTAGATGCAATAATTAACAATAGGTCTTTGTCAATACAAGAACTAAAGACTGAGGCACTTATAGGTAGATTAGTATGACAAATTATTCAAAGACAACTAACTTTACAGCTAAAGATTCTTTAGTATCTGGAGATGCTAATAAGATTGTTAAAGGCTCTGAGATTGATGTAGAGTTTGACAATATTGCAACAGCGTCAGCAACTAAAGCAAACATAGCTAGTCCTGTATTTACAGGTGTTGTTTCTTTTCCTGATGGCTCTGCCGGTGATCCTTCAATTACAAATACTGGAGACACCAATACTGGACTGTTTTTTAGTGCAGCAGATACTCTTTCATTTACCGCTGCTGGAACCGCACAGTTTACTATGGGCGATGGAGTAATTGCTCCTGTCACTGACGCAGACGTAGACTTAGGTACATCTTCACTAGAATTTAAAGATGCTTATTTTGATGGGACAGTACACACTGATGCTATTAACTTAAACGGTACAGCGATTACAAGCACGGCTGCTGAACTTAACATTCTTGACGGTGTAACGTCTACCGCAGCAGAAATTAATCTTCTTGATGGCGTTACAGCCACTACAACAGAACTTAATTACACTGACACTGGTGCTGCTGTAGGTGTAGTAGTAGCTAGTAAAGTAGTTACAGCAGATGCTAATAAAGATGTAGCCAGCTTCCGTAACATTACCCTAACCGGGGAACTAGATGCAGGATCTCTTGACATTTCTGGAGATGCTGATATTGATGGTACGTTAGAGACAGATGCTCTATCTATCAATGGCACAGCCGTAACTAGTACAGCAGCAGAGCTTAACATCTTAGATGGTGTAACAAGCACCGCAGCAGAACTAAATATTTTAGATGGTGTCACAGCAACAGCAGCAGAACTAAATATTTTAGATGGTGTAACAAGCACCGCAGCAGAGCTTAACATCTTGGATGGTAAAGCATTCCTTGATGAAGACGATATGTCTTCCAACAGTGCTACAGGTATTGCTTCGCAACAGTCCATCAAAGCCTATGTAGACGCACAAATTACTGCTGAAGACTTAGACTTCCAAGCAGACTCTGGTGGCGCACTGAGCATAGACCTAGACTCAGAGACTTTTACGTTTACTGGAGGCACTGGTGTAGACACAAGCGGCTCTGGTAACGCTGTGACCTTTGCTATTGATAGTACAGTAGCAACGCTTACTGGCTCACAGACTCTTACGAATAAATCATTAACTGCACCTACGCTAACAGGTACGGCTGTAGTGGCTTCTCTGGACATCTCAGGCGATATAGATGTTGATGGCACCACCAACCTTGATGTTGTGGACATTGATGGTGCTTTAACTCAAGACGGTGGGGCAGTATTTAACGAAGCAAGTGCTGACGTAGACTTCCGAGTTGAATCAAACGACAACGCTAATATGCTGTTTGTGGATGGTGGGAATAATAGGGTCGGTATTGGTAGTAGTTCGCCTAGTGCTAGGCTAGAGGTAGACGGTGCTGCTTCAACTGATGGAATACTAATTATTAACCCGCTATCAGGCTCATTTTACAATGCAAAAGTAGAGTTTAGACGCGACAGCACAGCAGGCGGGGCTAAGATTCAAACAGAGCGTAATTCGGCTGGTGGTGTAGGCTTATCCTTTAATGTAACAGCAGACAATACAGCAGAAACAAACGGCACTTATAGTGAGGCTATGACGGTTGATAGGTCAGGCAATGTAATAATTGGATCTACAGGTGGTACACTTCAAACAGCTACAGCAGGAACAAGTAACTTCAGAGCAGGTGTCAACGCAGGTAACTCCATCACCTCTGGTGGCAACTACAACGTGGTTGTGGGCGATGAAGCGGGTACGGCTCTGACTACGGGTGACAGTAACATTGCAATAGGTTATGAGGCGCTCAAGACTGAAGATGGGAATGGTGCAAATATTGCGATTGGGCAAGCTGCTCTTAAAGTTCTAAATGCAGGTATAGACGGCAACAACGTGGCGATAGGTCATACTGCTGGCACTGCAATGACCACGGGAGTTAACAACACCATCATCGGTGGTCTTGCTGGCGATGCTTTAACGTCTGGCAATAGTAATGTCGCTATTGGTAAATCCGCGCTTTCAGCAGACACGCTAGGCGATAGAAATGTAGCTATTGGTTTTGAAGCATTACTCTCACAAAACTTTACCACTACCACTGACTCTTTAAATACGGCTGTTGGACATAGCGCGGGTAAAGCAATCACCACGGGAGTTCAGAACACCCTAATTGGTGGTGTTGCAGGGGACGCTCTTACTTCATCAGACGGAAACACAGCCGTAGGTTATGCTGCTCTCAGTGCAGCAACTACCGCAGATTTAAACACGGCAATCGGTCATCGAGCCTTAACAACTAACATTCTTAGTGATCGAAATGTAGCCTTGGGATATGCCGCTCTTAGTACACACAACACTGCTACGAGCGTCGATTCTTACAACATAGGGATAGGCTATAACGCAGGTGGGGCAGTCACCACGGGAGTTGAGAACACTCTCATTGGTGGTCTTGCGGGTGATGCGCTTACATCAGGCTCTGGAAATGTTGTAGTAGGTAAGTCTGCGCTTACAGCAGATACGTTAGGTAAAGATAATGTTGCTATCGGTCAGAATGCTTTGTTTTCTCAAAACTTTACAACCGCTACATCGGCTTACAACGTAGCTGTTGGTAAAAATGCTGGCCTTTCAATCACCACGGGAATCCAGAACACCCTTATCGGCGGTCTTGCTGGTGATGCTCTCACAGACGCTGATTTTAATGTGGCAATAGGTATATCTACTTTAAGTTCAGATACTAAAGGAAACAGAAACGTAG
>UEXM01000621.1_pt1 | contig 36037 bp, 34 predicted proteins | sample 1796661 | NCBI WGS metagenome assembly UEXM01 (sample SAMEA4772469, study PRJEB27181) | metagenome
AAACGAACTGCTGTCGTTGTGCCTTCTGGGATATTCCAATGTGGGAAGATTGCGTTGTCGCCGCCGCCTGTACGCTCACTGCGTGATTCTTGAGATTTAAGTTTTGCTCTAATTTCTGCCAAAGATGCCATTGTTTTCTCCTATATGTGCCTTTGTTAGTATTGTATGTGCCTATTCACATACTGTAATGTTTATACAGTATATGCGCTTTTATTTATCTAGTCAATAACTTTTTGTGAAATTATTGGTTTTTTTCCAATATTTTTATACTGGCTTAGATAGTCTAATTTACTGCTATCTAATTTCTGCACAAGTTGCTTTGATACACCAGCATCAATTGCTTGTGCTAGGATTTGTTCAGCACTACTTTGCATCATTAGTTGTAAAATTTCTAAATTCTTAAATGGAGTAAAAGTAAGTGTTTCGCCTAGATGCCAGTGTTGATGATCATTTGCTAACCAATCTAAACATTGAGTAAAACAATCTTTTTTAATGTTTTTTATGCTTTCAGATATATCATCTATGTTATAAGGCCTTGTTAGATAAGCATACATGTAATGTTCTGGTGTAACTTCATTTAAAATATCATAGCCTAAAGATTTTAATAGTTTGCTACTAGTCCATGGGCCGCGCATCATATACTCATCACCGTGGCTACCAGTTACAAGCACACATGGCTCATCCCATAAATGTATTTGTTTATATGCCCAATATTTTGTTTTTATCTGCTGTGCATTTTGAATCCAAAATCTTGTGTATTTCAAATATTCATAATCTACTATCTCATAGTCTTTTGTATAATGATCTAAATATGCCCACACCAAAAGACTATCAATACCTCCAGATAGAAAAATTTTAATTGGAAGTGTATTTGTAGCAATAAATTCTTGAAATTGTTTATGTAGATGTTGATCTATAAAGTCAACTACCTGTTCGTCTGTATAATTTTGTTTACGAAAGATTAACTTTTGCACATCGTAAGTAATTTTCATATTCTTATCTACAGTGATATTTTTACTATCTGCCCATATACGGTCTGATAAATCTTCTAGATTGCTGATTCCATCGTTATCATAGTACACAGGAAATCCTCTGGAATCGTCATGCGTTATTTTTACTGTATCTGCATCACAAATAAAACTGCAATAGTTTCCTTTACTATTAGTTAGTTTGTAACCTTTTGTAATAATATTACTGCGTACATTCCATCCTTCATCCATACTTAAACACAGGCCGTTTGGCAACGCAATGTGTTTGGTATAGTTATCCTTAAAAGTGTTTCCTAAGTAAAAGAACATCTGTGTATTATATATGTTTGTGATAGAGAAGTCAAAGAAAAAGCAGTGCCGCAGCACTGCTTTCCTCCCTATTCTTTATATTATGAGCCTCGTTCTATGTCTTGTAGTTTACGCAGTTCTCTTGCTACTATACTTCTTGGTGTTAATTGGTAGCCTGCTTCGCCTTCGTGTATGCCGTGGTTGCTCTTCGCTGTTGACCCTACGCCTGCCATTGCTGCCATCTTTGCAATGCTTTCCGCCACTTCGTCTACTTCCTGAACTTCTTCAACTGTTTCGCCTACTAGTTTTCTAATCTTAGATCCTGAAACATAGTCTGGTAGTACTTTTTCAAGTGCTGCTTTAATATTATATGACTTCATTACTTCATTGCGGAATTCATTAGTAAATGGATATAGTTCCATGTCTGCTTCCATGTCTGCAATTACTTCGTCAATCTCTTGTGCTAGATCACTCATACGACCTTCACTTGCTACTGCAATGTCAGCATCGCCATCACCGTCAATGTCTACCATTTCCCAATTATCACCTTTTGGATCCATGCTATCGCATTCACAATCTGTAGTAGGTTGTCCTAGCATATCACCGCAATGCTTACACTGTAGTGAACACATGCCTTCTGCAACTGCTTCTTCTTTTACTTTGTACTTTTTGCCGTCAACTTCAAATTCTTCTTTGCCGTCTTTTTTAGCCTGTGCTAGTGCGCCTGAGAATTCGTTACCTTCGTTTGGATCTTCTTTCATGTCGTCTGCATTACTGCCCATACGCTCGCCCTGTGTAGCACTTGTGTTTGCTGGCATGCGTGGGTTGCCAAACATTCTTGGGATAACCATTTCGCTGTCATTGCCGTCTGCACGAATCTTGTCAAGTGCTGCTCCCATTATTTCTTGGTACTTCTGCCCATAGTCATCAACGTGATCCATTAGCCATCCAATAATGATTGGACGAGCATCACCTTCTGGATCTTTGTCGCCGGCAACACCTAGGTCATCAAATAGTTCATCATCCCCTAGTAAGCCGCCAAGTGCATTAGCGGCATCATCGCCGCCATCGCCTAGTGCAATAGGGTTAGCCATAATTGCTGCAAGTTTCATTGCTTCTGCTTCATTTTCTGGCAAACTCCAGGTACCTTCTGCAACCATATCCATACGTTGTGCATATGCTTCAAATTTAGTATCTTCAGTTTTGTCTTTGCCGTATAGATCTTTCTTAGCCTTAGGCTGTTGAATCTTTATTTTGCCCTGTAAATACTTCTTTGCAAGTTTTAATGCTATTGCTTGACTTGCTGCATCACCAAGATCAATGTCACTTGCTGTGTTTGCTGCCGCATCATTGGTCATATTATTTGACAAGTATTTCATAATAGCAACCAGAATACTGCGATTCTTTTTGCCTACTTCCATGTCGCTGTTCTTCATAAACTGCATATAATTTTTAAGTTCAGCAATGTCTGCTTCGTTATTATAGACTTCAATGTCATCATCATTGTCTGCAATGTCTGCCAATGATTCAGCACCTTTAGCAGTATTAGCATCTGCTTTTGCATCCAAGTTTTTTGGCTCTTGTGGATCAATTGATCTGTCAAAATAAGGTTTGATTGGAGCATCCATATCTTCTTCGTCACTGCCTTTTGCTTCCATGTTTGCTTTATAATCCATTGCTCGTCTCACACTTGCTAAACTATCTGTAAGTCTATCATCATACACTTCACGGGTAAGTTTTTGTTTTAAGTCTTCGATATCGTTTTCTTCTACTTCAACTGCGCCAGGTACCCAGTTTTCAAAGTAGTCAGCATATCCTTTTGCACTACTGATTGCTTTCAGTGTGTCTTTTAATCCATAGTATCTGTCGGTTGCAGCATCAATTACTTCTTGTGCATCCTCATTTACATACTCTTCACGCTTTACACTACGCACAAAATGCTTTAGATCCTGCATTTCTTTCATAATCTCTACAATGTGTGTACCACGATCATCACGGGTGTGTCCTTCATTTGACACATGTCTTGCCATTGCTCTTGCACCTGGAAGATAGTTGTTAGCAAACTTAAAGCGTTCGCCTTCACTGTTCTCAATGTAGATAGCACTGATGTTGCGGCTTCTTGCACCCTGCTTTGTTTCATCTACTGTGCCCTTATGTTTAATAATAAGTTTTGCTGTTCCTGTTTCAAGGAAACTTTTTTGGCTTGTTCCGTGTAGTCTGTTTTCCATCACTTCGTCCTGGTTACGTTGTGTTAAAAACTGATAATCTTTCTTATCAAGTCTCTCTTTTGTTACATTATGAGATTCATAGTTTAACATATTTCTTGCACTGAATCTGCTCAGTTCTTTTAAAAATCCATACCAAGCATCTGCTGTTCCACTATCTGCATCTTCAACCATACTGTTAGGAAAGTATACTTGTAATACCCCTTCTTCGTTGAGGCTAATAGTGACTGCACCAACTGGCAAATCTCTGTGCTTAAAATTAAACTCGAAAAAACGAGCCTGTGCAGGATCTGTAGTTACAGTGCCATCTTCGTTCCCCAACTTGATGCTACTAACACGACTACGAATCTTGTCAAAAAGTTCTTGTGATATATTTTCTACGCTTCTCATATGTGTATTTATGCTTGGTAAGCATTAAACCATTATGAATGGCATCGGGGCTTGATCGTAATCATCACCGTCTCGGATATGATTTTCAAGTTCTGGATTGTAACTTTTCAGCGTTTGTGCCATGCGCATTACTAGCATTGTACTCATAACAAGATCATCAGTGTCACCTACTTTTGCAGCGTAACTGTTACCACTAGCAATAAAACTTTTTAGTTCACTTATAAGCATCTTGCTTTTGATCTTTACTTTTTCTGTCTCTACCAGTGTTTTAAACTTGGCGCACACTGCAAGTTTACTGCGATGTGTAGTATTAAATCCTCTTCTAAATACTTTGCTATTGCCGTGTCCTCGAGGTTCACTTAAAAAGTAGCCAGGGATGTTTTCTTCGCCTATTTCATTGATACTTTGTAGTGCTGCCTCACCAATCGTATTGTTTTCAACACTAAAATACACGCTATTGTTATCGCCACACTTCTCCACTAGGTACTTGTTTATTTCTACAAGTATACGAATTTGCTGAGGGATTGGAGTTTTATTATGACTCCATTCACCTACTTGCTCCATGCTAGGAACTTCAAATATTTGTATAGCGGCAGGATCACCGCCTGTGCCTAAACTCGGATCTAGCCCTACTAGATAAGCCATACCATGACTTGGTTGTTTGTACCAACGCACAGCACCGTGTCTAAATTGTGGATCTTCGCCACGCATATTAGTAAGTATCATACTGTCTATAAGTGTTTCGTCATAGATAATAAACTCACAGTCATGTTCTCGTCTAAAGCGTTCTTCCCCAATACGACCTAATTCTTCTGCTTTCCAAGTTTCGTCTCTGTCTGGATGTTCCCACCAGTAACTTTGATAGCTCTTAAATCCATTTATACCAATGTCTGTTTCATTGCCTTCCGCATCAAACTGTTTGTTAGCATCACGCCAAATAGTAGCAAACTGATCCTCATCACTGTTGGGTGTGCTTGTGATTATGGCCTTACCACCTGTTGCTAGTGTAGGAGAAATACTTGTCCAAAACTCACGGGCAATGCTAGGACGCACAAATGCAAACTCATCACAGTACAGTAGTGTAATACTCATACCGCGTCCTGTGTTGTCCGTAGTTGCTTGTGCTACAATACGACTACCATTGTCAAAGTCTATACTGCCTTTGTTATAACTTGTTACACCAGCACGAATATGATTAGGACATAATTCGTATGCATAACGTATACGTTGCATAATCTCCTGCGCACCAGCATACTTGTGTGCTGCAATGAGAATTACACTGTCTGGTACAAACATTGCATACCACAACAAGTACCCTGCTGCAGTTGTTGATTTGCCTGTTTGTCTAGGTAGCATATTAATGTTAAAGCGATAGTTGTGATATACATCCAGTAGTTTTGTTTGATACTCAAACGCTTTATACACCATGCGCCCTTTGGTAGGATGCTGAATGTTAAAGAAGTTGTTCATAAAATACTGAGCACCATTAACAGGGTCTGCGCATTTTGCAAACTCTGTAAATTCTTCTTTAGTGAAATTTTCTTTTTGATGTGGCTTTTTTATAAGCACACCGTCTAGTGTTTTTGCCATATTATACTTCGTATACGCCTCGTAAATCTACATAGTCTGTACCGCCCCAGTAGTTTGTATGATACAAATATGCTTCTTGTATTACTGCATCTATATTCTTATGCCAGTAACGAATAAACTTGACACTACGGGGGAATTCAGGTATAATATCATTTGTTTGCCAGACAAATTCGTTGATCAGGTGTACATGATCTGGCATATGGTAATAAACTTGAATTGAGACTAATTTGTCTCTATCAAAGCGTTTAATCATAGTAATATTTATAAATTAAAACTTACTAGGTAAATAATAATACAATGAGCGATACACTCCTACTAAACACTAGTGGACAACCTATTAGTAGTTTTCCTGTAAGCACTATCAATTGGCAACGTGCAGTCAAGTTGTTTTTCTTAGACAAAGTAACTGTACTAGAATGGTATGATGACTGGCGTATAAGCAGTCCAACAACTACAATGCAAGTACCTGCCACAGTAATGATCAAGCAGTTCCAAAAGATTGATCACAATGTTTGTTTCAACAGACACAATCTTGCAATTCGAGATGAGTATCGCTGCGGATATTGTGGACAAGAACACAACTTTCCTGACTTAACTATTGATCATGTTATACCTCGTAGTAAAGGTGGACGAACTACATGGACTAATACTGTAATTGCTTGCAAGCAGTGCAATGTTGCAAAAGGCAGCAAGCTCTGGAATCCGCGGCTGGAGCCCAAGACTCCAACATACTATCACATGGCGGCTCTTAGGAGCCGTTTTCCGTTTCATGTAAAACATGCTAGTTGGTTAGACTATCTTCCAAACGGGCAACTAGTTGATGCTGCTCCTCTAGCGCACTCTGCCTAAGTTCACACATGTTAATTAAATTATTAGCAAGCCTACGTGGATCTATGTCAAATGTTACTGGTTTAAATAGATCTATACGATTAGGTGTGCTTGTTGCAGTGTAGTTAACTAGATCATCAAAAATATCGAATCCCAGTTGTTTAAGTAATTGTGCTGTATTGTTTCCCAAGTTAATAAATGGATGTTGTGCAATAATAGGCTTAAAACTTTTTTCTGTTAAAAACTGTGTCTTAGCCCAGTAAGTTTCTAAAACAACACTGTAATCTGTTTTATCATACCAATCTATATTCCCTACTGTGTAAAAATCTGTGTTACGTTCTTCATTTTGTGTATTATCGTCAGGCAAAGTTAGAGGCAAGTTTCGTGCGCACCATTGCTCAAACTTTGGTTTAAGATGCTGTGTAAACTCACTGTCAATAAAATATTGTGGACGTAGTATACTGTCAATAGTTCTTGCCTCTCTACCATTATCCAGTGTGTTAACTTGTCCTAAATAACTTATGTGGTTATTCAGCCATCCATTACGCCACAGGTGTTGCAGGAATTGTATTCGTTCACTTTTGTGATTACGCATCATACATAGAAAGCGATCGCCCCTAGTAAACCTAGCAGGACGACTGGGTTGTATAAGATCCATGTGCAACCCATACTGATACTGCCAGGGTATTACAGTTTGTTTAGCATGTACTCCTGCATAGTCTACATCGGGTGTAACAAGTATGACACGCAAATCCATATCGTCTAGATGTTGCGCTAGTAAATCTCTTGCTGGATCCCACCAACAGTAAAGTATTAGAGTACCTGAAAAATACTTTTTTAGATGATGCAAGTGAGGCATATCCATAGTATCACAATACCATATGCCCGGTACTTGTCCTATTCTATCCACAAGTGTGTGTAAAAATTTACCCTGTGGAGTTTGTTTTCCCCAGTGTAGGTTACTAGGACTTAGTTCGTAATCCGGCCACATTTGCTAAAACGCCACTTCCTGTGTTGTATTTGCCTGGTGTAAGAGGCAGTCTATTGGGTATTTTTTCTGGCATATAGATATAATGCCTATGCCAGGGTTTTTCATCTTCAAAAATATGTTTCTCTGCATCTAAACATAGTGTGTCAACTTTGCTGTTATCTATGTCAAACATAGATTTTGCAAACTTAGCATGTTCACTTGGACTAGGGTGTCTGTCTCCAGGCATTGTTTCTCTCCAAGTATCATCTGCTGCACTTGTATATCCTAAAAACTCTGCCATACTAGGCTTAAAGTACTTTTGTGTATCAAATACTTCGTCATACTTTAGTTCTATACGTTCCATACTAGTAAAGTAAAAATTTACATCACGTGATTCTAATAGTGTTGCAACTGCCCGAAAATAACTGTGATTTTCAAGAGCAATTTTATCTTCATGCAAATATTTTGTACGTTCTTTTGGCTGGTATAGATATGCGTTGCCAGGCATATCCCATCCTTGTTCGTCATTATAGTCGCTTATGCGGTGAGGTTGACTCCACATCACGCATACTATATCCTTATTTGTAATTTTATTTAAACATTCCATTACACTGTGGAATATAAAATCGTTGCTTCCTCCAGGTAGTCCCCAGTTTTCATAATGCTTTGCTAATCCTCCCGCATGTAGATAATCAGCCCATGTAGGCCATTTGTATTGAGTAAAACTACATCCAAATGTGTATAGTGTTGAGTACATAATTCATCCATAAAAAAAGCGACTACATGTATATAGCCGCTTTTTTAGAGTGTAAATAATTAGTCTTCTTTAATTTCTGCTTCTTCTAAAAAATCTTTATAACTTTTGTATAGATTTTCTTCTACAGTTTTAAGTGCTTCTTTATCCATTGGATTGTCGCCGCCTGCTGCAGGAGTATGCATAGTCTTAGGACCATTTAGTCCACCGCTTAGACCAATCATTTGCTCTTCTGCATCCATGTACTGCTCTTCAGGCTCATTAGCATACTCTTCAATGCGTTGTGCATAGTCAGTATAGCCTGCTAGTTGCATGATGTCTGCAAGTTCTTGGACAGGAATTTCTACCATTGCTTCCTCAACTGCTTCTTCTTCAACTTCTTCACCCATTTTCATGCCAGCTGGCAGTGCAAATAATTCATCTTGTGCAAATACTTCTGTTGAACCATCCATAAACTTAACAGTTACTTTATCGCCATCTACTGCAATAACTTTTCCTGGTGCTTGATCAGGACCTTCTTCTGATGGAGCAACACTTGCACCTACTGCAAAGCCTTCTTCAACTGCTTCTTCTTCAATCTCATCGTGAGGAATGACGTTTCCGTCCTCATCTTTTTCGTGATGATCTTCTTCTACAGGCTGTTCTACTTCTTCAATTTCTTCTTCTTCAATCGCAACAGTGTCTTGCTCAGGTAGCTGGGCTAGTTCTTCTGCGATATTATCTAGTTTCGCTCTTAGTGATGCAATATCCATTGCTATTCTCCTTTTTTTGCAAACTCGTGTTTGCGTGTTTCTATAGTCTTAAGCATGTTTTCATTATACTCATCACCAAAACTATCTTTAGCATTGTTTGCATCTTCATAGTCAGTGTCTAACTTTGCTTCGTATTCTTTATCTTCTTCTTTTAGTGCTTCTTCGCGAGCAATTTCTTCAGGATGATCACTGTTAATGACTACTAAGTGACTTGCAGGAACACCAACTGTTTGACTAATATATTCATATAGTTGATGTGCAGTTACAGGATACTTTAGTTCTGCGTCCATAATAAACACTTCTGCGTTTTGCAGTGTTTGAAAATCCATGGGATGTTCTTGAATTGGAGTTTTCTTTGGCTTGCTGATACTTGCAACTTCGTACTTTTCAAGTGCAGATTCCAGTGCGTTCATTGTTTCGTCATCGCATTTTTCAGCCATTTTAATACGAAACTTGTATGTGTGTTCGCTTTCAACGAGATAACTCTTTAAACTTTTCATTACAGTGTTCCTTATATACTAGTGTATTTATTACTTTTGTTCAGAGTTTCTGCCTAGTATTTCCATTAGAAGTTGGTTACGATCAACTGTCTGTCCGTCACCATCTTCAATTTCTTCACCATTGGCTTTTGCTTCTTTAGCAAGTCTAGCATCTAATGTTGCTTTTTTCAGTTGTAAATCAACCATGCGCAATTTTTTATTAATTTTTGCGTTCTTTGCACTCAGTGCTGTGTCCAACATACGAGCAGCATTGCTGAAAATCTCACCACTAAAACGTGCTTCTACGTTCATGCCTAAATCCATCAAGTCTTTGAATGTATCCTGTGCTAATACAGCAATGTCATCCATCTCTTTATCACTAGTACCAAGTTCGCTTACGCTGGGTAATGCAGCATCAATCTTATCTACATTAGTAAGAGCTGTCTGTATTTGCGGCAAATCTTTAGCAGTTACAGCCTCTACGACTGCACTATTTTCTTCTGCTGTGATGTTTAGTTCATCTGCAGGTGCTACATCAAATAATTCTTCTAGTTTTTTTGTCATACTAATAGTTATCCCTAGCGTTTGCCGTTGTGAAAAATATCATCTTCTGTTACTACTCTAAAGCGTAGTCCATTATGCTTTGCCCACTTTGCAGCCGCTTCCCACTTTGCGTGATTAATAGCAATAGTAAGTTTTTCCTTTTCGCGAGTCTTTTCGGTGAGCATGGTCTGTGCTTTGGGTTTGATTTCTATAAGTTCAGCATGCTTGTTGCCGCGTTTGTCTTGATACATTACAATAAAGTCTGGCACATATATTGTACCTTTGCCAGTAAGTGGATTACGATAAGGTATTGAAATTGCTTCACTAGCCCAACTTATTACACTTGGATTGTTATCACAAAAGCGCATAAATGCATGTTCCCATCCACTACGATATCTAGGTTCTTTATTGCCGTTATATTTGCTAGGATTTGTTATGGTGTATATGCCATTAGCATATTTGTTACGACTAAACATTTACGCCTCCACTTGGCGTGCTATATTCTCGTTTGGGGTAATGTTTGCTTCATATCCCAGTAGACTTCTACCACTGCGACTCATGTTTAAAAATGTAGGGATAGCACTTTTTAAGTCACCAGTGGTTTTAAATTCTTCAATAACATCCAGTATAAACAAGTCTAGTTCGTTTGCTGCTTGTATAGTAGCCGCTGTTAATGCTGCGGCGGCTTGTTGATTATTAGTTCTTGCTACAAAAAAACTTTTTGCTGCTTCATATTCCTGATCTGTCATTTTAATAGGAGCAGTAAAATAGTTAGTGAAATAATCTTGTACACGTTGGTCAAAATTATCTGCAGGATTTACTATTGGTAGATTGGTTTCTTGTGCCATTATTGATTACTTAACCTTACTTTGTCTTGATAGTATGCTCGCTGTTCCGCACTTATATTAGGATCTTGCAATCTCTTTTGTGCAAAGTCAGCGGCTTGCTGTCTAGTGCCTGCGCTAGTGCTTGATTTGTTATAAGTTGTTACACTACTTATTTTATTAGGTGCGCCCACTGTACCAGTTGTATTAGGAATAGTATTAGCATAACCTATACTAGGTAACTGCGAACTAGATTGTGTGGCTGTAAACAGCGCATTTCCAATACTTTGTCCTTGACTACTTATACTATCATTTGTTCCACTATTAGTTTGATTATTAACTACAATGCTTGCAATATCGTTTGCATTAAGATCTCGTACACTTGCTTTACCAATAAATGGTACTAGTATATTACTTGTAGGTTTTTGCCCTGTCAAAATGTTACTTGCAACTTTTCCAAACGCTGTACTAATTACATTCCCAAATGTTAAATTTGATAGGTTGTCAAACAGTATACCTTGACTTCCTATAGTTGCTTGCGTATTGCCGTTAAATAAATCCTGTGAGCGTTGTCCATTTGTATTGACTAGTTGCCCATCAATAAATGCTTGTCCAAACTGATTACCATTGCTAAGATCACTAGTTTCAACGTCATAATGTATTTCACCAAAGCCAGTTGGCCCTACATCATTTACAAATCCTGTAGCATATTTTACAGATTCATACTGTAATTGCATACTGTGCTGCATTAATCCTGCGCTTGCGTATGCATGACTGTCATGATTAAAACTTGTAATAATAGGATTAATTATTGTATACTCTGCAAACTTATGATTGTGCATGCTGTATATTTTAATATTTTTAAAGAAACGCTTATTGCCGCGCTGCAATCCCCACTGTTGTTGGGTTCTGTTTGCGTATCTATCCTGTGTATTATAACTGTTACTGTCTAAACTGTAGGTTGGGTCAGCACTGTAAAATACATAATACTTGTGCCAGAGATTACGAATAAGTTCTTTAACATCATCATGGAACGTTACATTAATTGGATTGTAATTAATTTTATGATGCGTTTGTACTTGTCTGTTATACTGGTTATGTGTTTGTACGTCAATAGTATATGTAGGTAAATCTATAGTTTTCACAAGTATAGGCATCTCAAGTTTTTCAACTGTATTGAATAGCCCTTGTGCTTCTGCTGTAAATTCAAATACTACATGAAAGAGATGCCCATGTCTAGGCTGTAATTCAAAGTTGTTGTCAACAAAAGTGCGCGACGCATGTTTATAATCGCGCATTGTTTCGCCTTGAGTTAAGGGTGATAGTAGTGGGTTTACACTAGCCATTTGGAATAACTCCTATTAGCCAGTAATAGTTTGACCTAGTGTTCTCGTTACCGCAGCACCAACGCCATCACCTAATGGTGATTGTACAGCATTGTCAAATCTAATACTCATTGCAACCGTTGCAGGTTCCTGACTTGCATAGTTAAGATCACCGTAGTTGATGTTCTGAATAAAGCAGCCGTATAGTTCCCAAGTCTCAAGCACACTTGGTGCGTTTGCACCATTGCCGCCATCTAGAATTTCAAAGCGTGTGATAAATTTGTAGTCAATGCCTGAACTTGCACTGCTCTGCTCCATCATATCAAACTGCTTTTGTACTTGCTCTCCGCATAACTTTGTTACACCGCCGTTAACATCGTCACGTAGATTAACTGTAACCAAATCCCACTGATGTTTTCCAACCAAGTACACTCTACTGTTGTAAACAGGAATTTCAAACTCTTCAAATGTTACACTAGGGCGTGTAATATCCATAACCTGCTTAGTCATCTCTGTACGAGGACTACTAATACCAAAGTTCTCAAATGATGCACGGAAGCGGTATTTAAGTTTTGGCATAAGCAAGCCTTGACTTGCTGCACTCTGATCACCGTCTAACGGCACTGTAAACTTTGTTAATGATGAAACTGACATTTTGTTTCGCTCCTAATTAATTATAAAAGTATTTATCTAATTCCAGTCATAAAAAATGAGGGGTATTTTTACCCCTCATATTTGTTAGTTTTTGTTAAACAGTGCTTGCTGCCGCTACGTTTCCACTTGCAATCTCACCTGTGTTCTTAAGTCTAATCGGAATAAAGATAAATTCCGCAGCCTTAGTAGGTTCAATAGCAACATCAACATATAGTTCGTTACGATCAATTCTGGCTGGTGTGTTGTTTGTTTCATCACAAACTACCAAGTAATCGAATACGCCACGTTTTGCAACCAAATCGTTAAGTGTCTGTTCAACTTGCTGCTTTAGCTCGTCTCTAGTAATCTTATCGTTTGGTTCAAACACATAGCCTGTAGCAATTGTTTGTAGTTGACGTCTTAGATATCCAACTAGTCTTGCAACGTTAATACGATCTAGCGCACTAGAACTTGTTGCACGACTCTTGTTACCATAGTTAAGAATGCCACTTCCGTTAAAGAATGCAATAGGATTAATTCTGTTTGTATACAGTGTATCTCTTACACTCTCACGAATGTTATCATTAATAAATGCACCTGTTACGCTGTTGACGTAACCAATACTTGCAACGTTGTCTACTAGTCCACGACGTGTACCTGCTGGTGCAAACCATGGGAAACTAATATCATCACTTCTAGCAATTGTGCGTAACATCATATGACTTGCTGGAACAACAATTGTGTTACCACTTAGGTCATTTGTTGTTGCACTTGGATAAAACACACCCAAGTATGCATCGCTAGTAACTAGTCCATCTTCATTGTTGTCAGTTGCTGCCGCAGTGTTTGTTGCCCAGTTTTCAATAGCAGTACTTGTTGCTGCTAGTCTCATTGGACTGTCACCTACCACAAACGCTGTTTGTCGTCTGTCGTTGTTTAGGCTTACCATGTTGCTGATTAGCTCTGGATATCCTGGTGCTGCAATAGTGTTAAAGATTCTTGCATCTTCACGAAGCTCTGTGCTTGCATCAAGTGCAGATTTCATTGCATTAGTAACAACACTACGAACTGCTTTACGTCCAAATGTAGTTCCACTTGATGTTACCCATGCATCCTTCTCTGTAGGAAGCGTTGGATATGCACTTGTGTCACTAAAGTTAGTGCGTGAGAAGTAATCACTTCTAAACCGCTTTACACCATATGTACTACGTCGTGTGTTGAACAGTAGCATTCCACGTGGGTAAATTGTTGGATCAGGTCTGTCAATATCTAATACATCACTTGTTAGTAGACTTGCAGTTGTTGGGATATCTCCAGTTACAACATCAGTTGTAGTATCGCCCATAAAACGTGCATCACCGAAAATAATACCATTTTCAGTTGTGTTGTCTGTCTTATCAATTAATACCCATGTTGCTTCACCACTTACAGTTTCGCGTCTGTAAAGTGCAGGATAGTTTTCCAAATCACTAGTGTCGATCCACAAATCACCGTTAACAAGTACAGTGCTATCACTTTGTACAGTTGGTGCTGTAGTACTAAAAATAACACCAGCTGGATCTGTATCTGCTAGTGCAAAGCCGCGTGTGTCAGTTATATTTTGATAACCCTGCCATGTTGTGCCATTGTGAACCATAATGTCTGCTTCAAATCCACCTGCATACCAGTATGTAAGATCAGTTGGATTTGCACTAGGTGAACTTGTACTTGCAGTATATGTGTCTGCAATCCAGTTACTTAGGATAATGTCACTACTGTTACCTGCACGGACTTGCTTAGTAGTAATACTTGTTGTAATACCTGCGTCTACTAGTGGAGTACCACTTGTGTCTTTCATTACAATCACACCACCTAATGCATGTGTAATTACCAAGTAACCGCTTGAGTTAACACTTGCACTTACGTTTGCTACATTAGCAGCATTAATTGCACTTGCCATGTCTGCAATGCCTGTACCACCCAGTGTGGCTGTGACTGCAGTTGTCAATGTTGCACTATTTGCTGCACTTGCTTGGATAGTGAAAGTCTCAGACGATGTCATTGGTGTTGCTGCATTAATCAATCCAGTAACAGTCAATGCACCTGAACTATAACGCTTGAACAATTTGTAAGTTACTGTATCATTTTCAGTTACGTCATACTGTACATAAAAACTGCCTGCTGTAATAGCACTACCGCCTGTGACGTCTAGGTTCTTAAGTGCAGTCTGATCGTTTGTATATGCAGGTGCATTACCGCCAACAAATGCTGCAGTAGCACTATCATATGAACTTACGTCTGCTAGGAATCCACTATTGCTTGAGGTTGTTTTAACCCATACACTTCCTGCTGGACGTGGAACAGTGTCTGTTGACTTCCATGCTGGAACTGTATAGTGTGGATCCTGTGCAATAAGTGGTCTTGCATATGTGCCTGCTGTTAGTCCAGTTACAGTTAGGATTGTTCCACTTGCATTTGCAAGAATAATTTTTCCATCTGCAACACTACCATTTGATTCTGCAAGGTTTGTTGCATAAATTTCAATCTTTCCGTCAACTGCGGCTGCAGTAACACCATCAATACTTGCGTTGTTAATACTAGTTGCAAGAGCTGCTACAGTTGTTCCACTTAGTGTAACTGTGGCTGAGTTAATAGTAATTGTGTTACCATTTACAAGAGTGCCGTTTGCTAGTGTGCCAGCAATTGTTGGATGTGCAATCATCCAGTTACTACTTCCTACTAGTACCCAAGCATTACTACGATTTTTGTAGTACACAGGATTACTAGTGTTTGTAGCAACTAGTGCATAATCGCCAATTGCGCCAATTGATGTTTTCGGAACACCGCCTGTTAAATCTGTTGTGCTTGTAATTACTGTTGGAACTTTGTTAGTAAACACGCCTGTGCTCTGGTTCCATTCAAAAATACCCCAGCGTGTATCTGTGCTCATGTCCCACCAAACTGTGCCTGCTGTAGGATTTCCTAGTGGACGGCTTGTACTGCTTGCTAGTTCTGCAAGGTCAACATCTGCACGAATAACGTATGCTCTGTTGCTTACGCCGAGTAAACTGTATGCTGCCATCAAGCCATATTCATTAAGTTCGTAACCGTTAATCGGTGTGCCTGATGCAGTGTTGTAAAATGTTGGATTACCGAAAGTACTTGTTAGTTCTCTCTGGCTTCCGATCAAGTATGTCTTACCAGCATTTGCTGCGGTTGTTCCTGCCGCTGTGCCTGTGCCGGTACCACTTGTCTTATCTTGTGCAGTTGCAACAACAATCGCTGCTACTGTTCCTGCTGCTGATGGAGCATAGTTACTTTCGTCAATAACTGTAACTTCTACGCCTGGTGATATTAGTGCCATGTTTTTCTTCCTCAATCAAGGTTTTGTATTCGTTATAACTATTTATAAGAACACCCATAAAAACACCTTATTTGGCGAATCCCTTTAAAGGTATGGTTAAATAAACATATGCAACGCCCTATTTGTGAGACATGTGGACAGCGTCCTAGAGCAATAAACTACTATAAGGATAAGCAACCTTATTTTAGGAAGAAGTGTGAACAGTGCTTAAAGTTGCACAAGCCTGTGAAGCCATTATGGGTTGACAGTGGATACAAAGTCAAACGAAACTGTGAGGCTTGTGGATTTAAGCCTGTGCTAAGAGCGCAAGTTGTTGTATTTTATATAGATGGAAATCTCAAAAACGTAAGCAACCGTAATCTTAAAACAGTCTGCTTAAACTGCAACGCTGAACTTATTAGTACGGGATGGCACCGAGGTGACTTAACACCTGATGCCTAAGTTCGCTGATTGATGCATCGTTGTATACAATTTCATTGAACTGATCGTTAGTATCGATCCACTTCCATTCACTGGTATGAGTGTCCTCATCAGCCATAAAGTTACTACCAGTAGCATTGTCTAAAACTGCTTTTGCCCACCAATCAGGATTATCTCCTCGCTTTATCATCCATACTTCTCCGTTTATTTCACGGATCATATCTTGTTCATTACGAAAACGTACATCAGGTATAACATAGTTACCTGGATTGTCTAGCAAGTGTTTCTTTAGTGTGCTTACCCAGATTCCTTCATCAAAGCCATTACGCATGCAATCAGTACCAAATAACTGAAGCACCAAACGAGGAGTGACTTCCATTTTCGTTTCATTACTCCAAAAGTCGTCTCGCTGCTCACGCCACTGTCTTGATTCATCTGTGTCTCCTTCAAGCATTGCTCTATCCCAGCCAAAAATTGTGCTTACGCCATCCTTGAGCCTGTCAGCAAAACTTACTTTTTTAAATCCTTGTTCCACAAGAATATCGGCAACAGTCCCTTTACCAGAACCTATTAGTCCGCAAATACCAATAATCATATAAACCTCTTATTAGCCAATAATAAATGAGAGTGGATCACTACCATCAACATAGTTGCGTAGTTCTTCATCGAGTTTGTCTATTTCAACTTGTGCTTCTGCTTTAAGTGCATCACCGTTTAGACTTGTGCCGCCTTGTGGTCCTGCAATTGTACTAAACTTTGAACGTGCCTCGCCCAGTGTATACTTTGCAAGTGCTAGTGCGTAGTCCTGAATCCATGGTCCAGCATGTCTGTCCTGTAGTAATCTTGCTTCTGGACGTAGGTTGTAAGTCCATAGCACAACTTGTTCTCCGCTTGCGCCAAATTTACGAAGCAGTGTAACAACTTTAGTAACAGGGTTAAATTCAAAATTTACAAACCCACCAAACAATCTAGCACTTAGTTCCTGATACTGATAGTACATTTCATATGTTGCCATGCCGCCTATGCGTCCACTTTGTAACAAGTAAGTGTTCTGAAATGCTGCTTCAAACGGTTCAAACTGTGTACCAGTATCACTACTGCCGCTACCAACACTGCGTCTATACACCTGACGAACTTCTTCTATCTCGTCTGGCAGTGTGTATTCTTGCTGTTCTGTTACAATACTAAGAAATACATATGAACTTTCATAAGCATTTTGACTGCGCTGACGAAAACGTTTTACTGCCTTATCAATGCTATTGTCATAGTGTTCTGGATCTAGTTCAACATCAACCATACCATCGCCTAAGCGATAGCGAATGTAATCAGTTGTGTCTGCTCTTAAACTTGCTAGTGTTGCCATAGTGTGTTCCTGTTCTTACACACTATTTATTACTTTACTGCCTTAAGGATAACAGTATCAGCGTTGATACGTCCGTTGAGTTTTGTCTCAACACCTTTAATATTGTCTAAGAACTTACGCAGTTGCACTTTACCACTTTTGTTAAAGTCTGATAGTTGTTGCTCTGGCTTGCGCAGTGTTTTTGCAATACTTTGCTTCTCGTCAAAAAACTGTAGCGTAGTACCTTTGACTTGTAGTGTAGCATGTTCTTCGGCGACATACTTGCCAATCTTGCGTGTCTTTACATTAAACACCCAAACTTCACTAGCATCAATAATCTCAACAGGATTTATGCTGGCTACTTTATACTTTTCGTCGGTTTTGCAATACTTCATTTTTGCTACCAACTTATCAGCACTCTTAGGCTTGGGTGTGCGTGTCTTACGAGTTGCTTTGCTTTCTGCTGTAATAAGATCACAAGCACCTAATATGCCACTAAACAATGTCACGCCACGCTTAATGGCTGCTTTGTCCAAGTGTGCATATCCTTCACGCAAATCTTCGTCTTGTTCACGAGCAGGTTGCTGTAGCATAATATACTCTGCTAGTGGACCTTCGTAGAACGCACGGATATGTCTAGCATGTGCTTGATTAACATTTAGTTTACGGAATAGTTTGACAGCGTCCAATCCTTTAAACTTGTCCGGATTGTTAATAAAGTCATCAACTGCTTCTTCAATCTCTGCAATAATATTGCCGCTTGCTTCCTTAATACGATCTTGGATGCTAGGCACATAAACATTTTTAGGCTTTTCTGCTTCCACTGCTTTGACTTCTTCAACAATAGATTCGCCTTTTTCTGCAAGAGCACCAAATCTACCTGACATCCAGTTGTGACTGTCCTCAGGAACTTGATCTGCCTTGTCATTAACCATATAATGACAGTAACAAGCAATATGACTGAATGCCATACTAGCATCACTATTTTTCAGAATGTATGTTGCAGTTTTTTTATCGTAAAACTTTTTTACATACAGTCTGATAATAGGCACATATTCCTTCTTATCTACATCAAAGTGAAAGAAGTCCTTGGCAACTTTGTAGTTGTCCAGGGGTGCAGCACCAGCGCCAGTTGTTTTACGGCGAGCCTTGGCTGCTTTTTTACGCTTGACTGGTTTACCTTTAAGAGCGGTTAATGCCATCGTTCATAAACTCCAATTCCATTTGTGTTTCAAAAATACTTATATCCACTTGCTTAATCTCAATCATCTTTTCAATCAAACTAAGTGTTAGATTCTTACTTACACCATTACGAACACCATGTGCAATACACTCAAGGTCTTCGATATCTTTCAATAATTCATTCATTACACAACCTTTCCGTTAGCAATAATAGAGGACAACATCAAGCGAACCTGCTTTAAGCGGCTCTCTAACTTACGAATAACTTTTGCATTATTAGTACCTGCAACTTCTTGCATAATAAATGCAGGAAGCAAACGCAACTGCCTATCAACAACTGTTTGCTGATCTTCTGTGCTAAGTGCTACAACGAAATCCTTAAACTTTGCGTTACTAACCATAATGTATCTCTCCTCAATTTCAACTTACTATATTAATATAGCACCTTTTGAGGATGTGTCAACCTTTTTTAAGAGATATCTTGTAACTTCCTGGATTATTTGCGTTTGTCCATGCTATAACGTGGGGATGTTGCGCACACCAGCTCTGAAACTCATGCATAATAGCACCTTGCCCTGTAACAACAACCACAGTGCGTTGCTTATTATAGTATGCATCTGTTATCCTACTATTAAATAGATTCCAAGCAGAGTGTATATTATGTCCATGTAAGTCAAGTTTCATCGAGGTTATTTATAAGCGATAAATACTACGCAATAAGGAATAGATATGCCAAGAATTTCACTATGGAAAGACGGTGCTCATACCAACGATTATCGCTTCTTCGACAGACGAATGAAGGAGATGTTTACGATTGGTGGGACTGGTATCAATGTACACAAATATTTGGGTGTAGCAGGTCAAGGCGGAAGTGATCCTAGCCAACCTAACTATCAAGAACCTGATCCATTGGGCATACAAGATTTCTTATTCTTAGAGAACAGAGACAGAGTATACGATCAAGACATCTATAGTTTGCGTGGTATATACAGCGTAAGCGATACAGACTTTGATTTAAGTCAGTTTGGTTTGTTTCTAGCAAATGATACATTGTTTATTACACTCCACGAAAATGATATGCTAAACAATCTTGGACGCAAACTTATGTCAGGTGATGTTATTGAATTGCCACACCTAACAGACTTTAGCGCACTGGACGAAAGTGTAGAACTAAGCCTCAAACGCTACTATGTTGTACAAGAAGGTAGTCGCCCAAGTGAAGGATTTAGCCCAACTTGGTGGAGTCATTTGTGGCGCATTAAGTGTACACCACTAGTAGATGCACAAGAATACAACGATATTCTTAATGTACTGCAGGAAGATAGTGATGGTAACACCACAGACAATACGCTTCGTGACTTGCTTAGTACATACAACAAAGAACTTGAGATTTCAAACAAGGTTGTTGCTGCTGCAGAAGCAGAGGTACCAGAGAGTGGCTATGATACAAGTCAATTCTATATTGTTCCTACTGATCCAGTTACTGGCAGACCACTAGAATCCAAAGGTGTTAATGCTGATAATACTGTGCAAAATGCAGACAGTACAGATGCAAGTGCAGATGCTAGACGCATTACGCCTACTAACACCAATGCTTATAGTGGTTATTTGATCGGTGATGGACTTGCTCCTAATGGTGAACCTATTAGTATGGGTACTAGTTTCCCAAGTGACAGTCAAGAAGGCGACTTTATATTACGCTTGGACTTCCTACCAAACAGACTGTTTAGATACAGCGGATCACGTTGGATTAAAGTAGAAGATGATGTGCGTAGTAAACTTACACCGGGCTCAGGCTCAACACAAATGGATGGATTTATTAATAACACAAGCACATTTACTGCAGACGATAACACTACTGCAACCAGTAGACAGTCGCTTAGTGATGCACTGAAACCTAGAGAAGATTAATGCCACAACAATTCTTTTATGATGAACAGATAAGACGTTTCCTATTGCAGTTTATTCGTGCATTTAGTAACTTTCAAGTTGAGTATGGCAAGGATCGTGCAGGTAATACTACGCTAGTGACTGTGCCTGTCAAGTATGGCGATAGTACTCGTATGGTAAGCAGCATTATCCGTGAGAACAGTGAAAATAAAATTATACCAACTCCAATGATTAGTTGTTATATGACAGGACTAGAATACAACGCAGAGCGCAGACAAGATCCTACATTTATTGACAAGAAGCATATTCGTATGCGCAAGTTTGATCCTAATACAAATGAATACAACACACAGCAAGGTAATGCATTTACAGTGGAACGTGTTATGCCTGTTCCATATACATTGCAGTTAAACGTGGATGTGTGGACTAGTAATACCAATCAAAAACTACAACTAATGGAACAAATACTAGTACTGTATAATCCTGCACTTGAAATACAAAGCACAGATAACTATTTAGATTGGACAAGTTTAAGTTATATAGAACTTGCAAATGTACAATTTAGTAGCAGAAGTGTGCCTGTAGGTGTTGATGAACAAATTGATATTGCTACACTTTCATTTACTGTGCCAATTTGGTTGACTGCACCTGCTAAGGTTAAGAAACTTGGTGTTATTAACAAGATTGTTGCCAGTATATATGATGATCAAGGTGGCATTGCAGATGGTGTTATTGACGGACAAATACTACTAGGTGAGCGTATGAAATTTACGCCAATGAACTTTGGTATTATTATACTTGGCAACACTGTACAAATACTAGATCGCAATGAAACTAGCACTAACAAAGTAGATTACACACCGCTAAATGATCCACCAGAAAAAATTGGCTCAGATGATGTTAGTTGGGCTGCACTTATCAATCAATATGGTGAACTACAAAGTGGTATAAGTCAACTGCGTTTAGAGCAAGGCTCTGCAGAAATAGTAGGCACAGTTGCGTTCCATCCTAGTGATCCACACAAACTGCTATGGACAATACAAAGCGATACTATTCCAACAAATGATATTCCAGCAGTCACAAAAATTATTAATCCTTTGCGTAGCGCACCTGGTGCAGGACTTGCGGCTGCAGCAACAGGGCAGCGTTATCTTATCCTCAATGATATTGGCGATGCAGACAATACAGACGGTCCAGATGCATGGGGAGATTTAGTAGCAGGCAGCAACGACATTATTGAATATAATGGCACAGGTTGGCAAATAGCATTTGACAGTAGCACCGATTCGGGTGTACACTATATGACTAATGCAACCACAGGACTTCAGTATAAGTGGACCGGAACAGAATGGGTCAAGAGCTATGAAGGCGAATATCAAGCAGGCGACTGGAGCATCGTTATCTAACAGTAGTGTTGGAGCGTTATTTCTAAGCAAATCAACAAGTAGATACATGTTTGTACTGCGTAACGGCGCCAGGTATAATAATATGTGGGCATTTGTTGGCGGTAAAGTAGAAGCAGGTGAAACTGAGTATACTGCACTTCAGCGTGAAATTATTGAAGAGATTGGCTTTATGCCTCTTGTACTAAAAACTATCCCAGTAGAAAAGTTTACTAATAGTAAGAATAACTTTACTTATAGCACCTATGTATGTGTTGTAGAAGATGAATTCATCCCCAAACTAAACAGCGAACACAAAGGCTATGCGTGGAGTAAACTGGATAGTTGGCCCAAGCCACTACATCCTGGAGTATTTACTACGCTTCAAATTGAAGATATTGTTAACAAGATTAGAACTATCGAAAGTTTAATGTGCAATAGCACCTAGTCCTGCTAGGTTATAGTATTGTAAATAAGTAATTTCTTTAACATTGGGACACCAGTTATAGGCTTCAGGCATTAATCCAATGTCATTTGTTACATAATAAAATTCAACATTATTATATGTCAGGAACGTTTTAGCGTTCTCTTGTGTGAACTTTGCGTTTGCACTTTGCATATTTGTTTCAGTATATGAATCATGTTCACCTATATACATATTATCAAAAGAATCACTATAACAGGTCATTCCAACCATAAAAATTTGTTTATGTCCATCTGCACATGCAAGTCGTAATGCTAAATTACCTGCACTACCTGTATACATCTGAGGATATAAATGAAAACTGCCTGAATGTGCTAGAATATTTTTTACATTACTATAAACAATATTTTCTTCAGTGTAATCACTACTTGCAATGTCTGCGCAAATGTCTTTATTAATAGCAACTAAAAATGTTGGGATAAAATCTTTGTATAGTAAATTACATCCATAACTTTGACCTACACTACGCACACCTCTAGCGCCGCCTGTTTGTCCTTTAAGCATTTTTAGATCAAATTTGCTTCGAGATTTGCTGTTTCCAATCACATGTGCAATGCCATCATGATCTTCATTAATGATGGTTTTTTCAACCCATGTCATGCTATTTGGATCGTTGCGTGTTTTCCAACTAGTATTTGCGCTGACCATCTCCCCCAAGTAGTCTGCGGTATAAAACCGACCTTGGGGCATATTAGATCTTTCCTACAACAACTTCTATTACGTCTGCACTTGCGCCAGTTTTGTTTTCAAGTGCTTTACCAATAATGCTACCTGCAGCTGGATCGCTTTCTTCACGCCATGCTTCAGCATGTCCTGCTGTTTCACTAGCAACCATTAAGTCACCTTTATTAATATCACCTATAACTTTACAAGGAAGGCGTCCCATAAGACCTACTGCTACACCTTCACTTTCACTATTCATTAGGTAAGCAGGATCAGTACTTACTATACCAGCAATACGTTTATCATGCTTTGTAGTACATTCTGTGACTTCTTCTTCACCACCAAAAACTAAAACTGTGCCTGCTTCATAATCTTTATCTGATATATACTTCTCTGCCAAGTCAGCATATTTGGCACTGGAAGCAACACCAGTAAAGGCTGCACTTGTTAGTGTTCCAGTACTTGGGTTATACAATAATCCACTGTCTTGCTTCACTGCAGTTAACGCACCACTTGTTGTAGCAGCAAAATACATTTTAAAGTCAGTGTTTGTACTTGTATCACTAGTTACAGTAGCACCTGTTGTAGAAAAACTTAATGCACCAGAACCGTCAGTAACAATTGATTGTCCGGACGTTCCGTCTGCACTTGGTAACGTAAATGTAACACTACTACTAACTGTTGCAGGTGCCTCAAGAGCAACATATTGTCCACCACTTGCATCTTGAAATCTTGCTTCTGCCCTTGCTAGGAAATCAATCTGTGTATTAATTTGAGGACTTGTCAGCGTTTTATTAGTAAGAGTTTGTGTTGCAGTTAATGTTGGTAATGTCTGTCCACCTGCAGTACTACCATCATGAACTCTCATAGTATCAAGTTGGGTATCTATACTAATCTCGCCTGCCGCACCTGTAAATGCATTGTTCTGGGCAGTCGTGCCTCTTCTAAATTGTAACTGTGTTGGCATCTTCTAATCCTTTGCTATATTTATTATGTAAATGCACCCAAGTCTACTACACTGGTACTTCCTACTGGTTCCATCTGATCATAAACTTCGCCTAACGAAACACCAAATGCATCGGAACCGCCTGCTTCAAATGGTGTTTCTTGTGTGTCTTGTGCAACATTAAAACTTAAATCAAAATCACCGTCACTGCCAGGAGCAGTAGTAGTTGTACTCTGAGTAAATCCACTTGCGCCACCTTCGCCGCCGGCGTTTGCATCAACATATGCTTTGGTAGCCGCATCTTGGTTACCCACAGGATCTGCAACACTTGTAATACGGTTAGATCCCATATTGATAGTTTGTGAACTATTGACTGTTATTCCGTTAAATGTTGATGTGCCGTCAACAGTAAGTTGGGTTCCGTTAATAAGTTGTAAACTATCACTTCTAAATCTTGCACTAATGTTATTACTGCCTGCTTTCACATGTGCAATTTCTATAATACCATCTTCTGTGCCATCACTAGCATCTAAAATTTTACCAGTAATTTTAGCATATAAAACTTCTTGGTCAGCGTCATTTTCGCCTGCAAACTTTATTTGTCCTAGGTAATCTGCATCTGCAACACTGCTACTATTTCTTTTTAGAGTAATCACAGGTGCTGCACTGCTTGAATCTTCAGTGGTGGTTATTAATAAACTGTCACCTGTTGTTGTGGTAACAATGCTTAGTGTACCAGTAATACTGCCATTGCCAGTACCAGTGAATGCATTAATAGTTGGATTTGTAAGTGTTTTGTTTGTAAGTGTTACACTGTTTGCAAGTGTAGCAAAACTATCACTTTGAAGCGCACTGTTAAATTCCGCTACACTACCAGTCAGCGTATTATTTGCTAGATCAATACTTTTATTAGTTAAAGTGTCTGTAGTTGCTTTACCTACCAATGTATCTGCGGCTGCCGGCAGTGTTACAGTAACGTCTGCTGTACTTGCTGGTCCGATAAGTGTTACTGCATTAGTACCATTGTTTGTTCCTTCTTTGAACAACAACTTTCCAGCAGTAGTAGCAGTTGGTATTAATACTGCATCAGTTAAACTTTTATTTGTTAGCGTTTGTGTACCAGTTAGAGTTGCAGCACCTATATCACTGGCAACTTCTGCTGTTGATCTACTTTCTAATCCACTAGCAGTAAATCTTGCGTACTCATCGTCAGCAACACTAGCACTATCGACCTTAACTGCATTTGTGTTACTAATGCCAAATGTAAGTGCTGCTTGACCACCTATGTCACTTAGTACTTCACTTGCACTGCGACCTTCAATGGCAGTTCCATTGATGCGTAAGAAGTCATCATCTGCTGCACCTGAGCCAAATGTAGCAACGTTACCACTGCTAATACCTGCACTTGCAATGTCACTGGTTAGTGCAACGGTACCTGCACTTGCTGGAAGAGTTATAGTAACATCAGCGGTTGCTGCTGGACCAATTAGTGTTACTGAATTAGTTCCGTTATCAGTATCCTCTTTGAATAAAATACTACCTGCTGCACTGCTACTGCCTGTTAGTATAGGAGCTGTTAAACTTTTATTTGTTAGAGTTTGTGATGATGTAAGTAACGCTATTGCGCTAGAGTTACTTAAATCAGTACTAGCAATAGTAATCGCTGCACTACCATCAAATGATTGTCCTGCAATGGTTCTTGCTGTTTCAAGTACAGTTGCGGATCCTGCGTTACCAGACGCATCACCTGTTAATGCACCAACAAATCCAGTTGCTGTAATCTTACCAGTACTTGGATTGTATGTTAGTGTACCATCAGATTCTAGTCCTAAGTTACCACCATCTGTATCGCCACCAGCAGTGAATATAAGAGCATTGCTTTCGTCTGTAGATTCGTTATCTGTAATAGTAACTGTTGTTGCAACTGTGGCAACGTCTGCTGTACCTGTAACATTACCTGTAAGTGCACCAGCAAATCCAGTAGCAGTTATTACACCTGTACTTGGATTGTATGTCATGTTACCATCGGCTTCAACACCAATATTACCAGAGCCTGCTGCGCCAGCACCGAATAGGATTACATTATTCTCATTTGTAGCCTCATTGTCTGATACTGTAACAGTAGTTGCAACACTTGCAACATCAGCCGTTCCTGTTACGTCACCAGTTAAGGCTCCAGCAAATCCAGTAGCAGTTAGCACACCCGAACTACTGTTGAAAGTTAGGTTGGTTCCTGTTTTAGGAGGTAAATCTCCAGTGGCCGCTGTAACAAAAAGTACATTACAAGAAGTATCTGAACTCTCATCTGCGGCGGTTATTGCTGTTGCAATTGCTGCTGTACCTGAAGTGTTCTGGTTACCAGCAGTATTAACACCTGGAAGATTAATTGCTGCACTACCATCAAAACTTACGCCGCCTATATTTCTTGCTGTAGCAAGAGCAGTTGCAGTTGCAGCATTACCTGTTAATGCACCAATAAATGCATTTGCTTTAACATCAGCGTAACTAGAAATAGTAACATTACCTGCAGTAGTACCAGTTTCATCTGTATTGATTACTGCAAATTGATTTGCACTTTCATCATATATAATAGCAGCATTTGTATCACTGCCTCTTTCGATTACAATACCTACGTCTTTGTCAGCACTACCACTTTCACCACTGTTCAAACGAATAAGTGGATCTGTAATATTTGTAATGTCAAAATCAATTTGACTGGCTTTAGGTCTTGTAAACGCCATATATACATTCCTTTATTAACTGCTTGTATTTATCCGTTGGGTATAGTCAAAAAAATAGCACCCGAAGGTGCTATTTCTCTTATTGTTTTTAATGATTACATCATTAGTGCTAGTACTTCAATAACGCCTTCGCCGCCTTCATTAGCTTCGATTGCCTTACCAATTACTGTGCCCATTGCTGCTTCGTTATTAGCCATTGCCATACCGTTGCCTGCTGATACCATTAAGTCACCTGCTGCAACTGGGCCTGTTACCTTACAAGGAACACGACCTGCTAGTGCTAGTGCAACACCTTCCTGCGCACTGTTCATCAAGTGTGCTGGATCAGTACTTACAATACCTGCTACTGCTCTGCAGTTTGCAACATCACATTCTGCCAGTTTGCCTTCGCCTGCAAAGTGTACAACAGTACCAGGAGCAACTTCCTCGTCTGCTGCGTACATCTCAGCCAAGTCAGCGTATTTTGCACTTGTTGCTATACCTGTAAATGTTGTGGTTGTTAAGTTACCATTTGCACTATCAAAAGTTAAATTCGTACCTGATTTTGGAGCCAAATCGCCAGTAGCGGCTGTAACAAACAACACGTTACACGCAGTATCACTACTTTCGTCTGCTACTGTCACTGCCGTTGCTACGTCAGCCGTACCAGTTACATCACCTGTAAGTGCACCAGCAAATCCTGTTGCTGTAAGAACGCCTGAACTACTATTAAAAGTTAGATTAGTTCCTGTCTTAGGAGGAAGGTCACCAGTAGCACCTGTAACAAAGGTTGGAAAGCATGTAGTATCTGAACTTTCATCTGCTACTGTTACATTCGTTGCAGTTGTCGCTGTGCCTTGGAAAGTACCTGTCTTAAGATCGATACCGTTTGCATCAATAACAACACGCTCTGTGCCGCCTGTGTCCATGCGTATTTTATCTTCATCACTTGACTCTTCAGTCTGAATCTGTGTATCTCCATCTGAGTCTGTAATAGTAAGTACAGTTGTAGTTGTTGTGAACTTACGCACCTCAATTAGGTCACCTGATGCAGGAGCTGAAGTAAATGTCATTGTTACTCCACTTATACCATAAACAGTTGTTGGTTCTTGAACCACACCGTTAAGCATAACAAGTACGCCTGCAACTGTATAACTGTCTGAACCACTAAGGGTTGCAAGTGTAAATGCAGTTGTAGATCCATCACCATTAAATGTTTGTGAAGTAGCAAGTGTAAATGATGAACTAACCCCTTCCCAACTGTCGTTGTCATAGTATTCAATTGCATTAGTAGTTGTATTATAACGGAACATACCAGTTACGGGAGTACCTGGACGCTGTGCAGTTGTACCACGAGCAAGTAGCATTGCGCCTGTGTCGTTAATATCTAAAATAGCGTTTGCATTTGGTGCTCCACCAATACCAACATTGTCTTGACTTGCGTCAACTGTAATCAATCCAGTCTTACTGTCACCTTCCACAACAAAGTCAACGTTTGCACCTGCTTCGTTAACACGAATTGCACTGCCTGCAACACCATTAATAGCGAGGATACCAGTTGCGTTAGTTATAGTAGTATCTGTACCATTGTGTCCTATTGTAAAGTCTGTGCCAGCACCAATTTCTAGTTGTTTATTATCTACAGTGATGCGGATATCTTCTACAGTTGTAACAATACCTGCAGTTGAAACTGCAAATACACTTGAACCAATGTCAATACCACCGTCTGCATTTAATAGACCATCTGCTGTTAGTGCACCATTAAATTGACCAACACCTGCACTACTAATTGTCGCACCGGTTGAACCATAGCCGCCACCTACTGCAACACTGTCTGCAGTAATAGCACCTGCTTGGAAACCACCTGCTGTAATAGTAAGGTTTCCTGTACTTGTGCCTGTTGCTGTTGTTGTACCAACAATAAAGAGATCTGCACTTTCGTCCCATGCAATAATAGCATTGTCGCCTGTTGAACCACGTTCAATTACAATACCGCTGTCGTTAGCGTTTGAACCAGCACCGTTGTTAAGTTCGATCAAGTTATCACTAACTACACTGTTTGTTGTACTAATAGTAGTTGTTGTACCTGATACTGTTAGGTTACCACTAACAGTCAAGTCGCTACCTATTGTTACATCGTCAGGAAGGGCAATGTTTATTTTATTATTGCTTACTGTGGTAACAATTTCGTTTGCTGTGCCTTCGAATGTTAATGTATCAGTACCTACTGTGACTGTATCATTTGAACCACTGTCAGCCGCGACTGTAAGAGTAGAACCACTTGAAACACTGCTATCAACATATGCTTTAGTAGCAGCATCTTGTGCGCTACTTGGATCTGCAACATTTGTAAGAGCGTTTGTGTTAAAGTCAACTGTTTGACCACTTGCAACATCAAATGTTCCACCAACAAATAATTGTTTAGCAATACCAACACCACCATCAACAATAAGAGCACCAGTTGATACACTTGATGACACTGTAGTAAGATCAACATTTACTGCACCACTGAATGTACCTGTTGAAGCTGCAAGTGCACCTGCTTGTAGTCCTGCATAACTTGAAATAGTTACGTTGCCTGCGGTGTCGCCATCTTCTGCGCCTACGTTTGCAACAACAAATTGATCTGCACTTTCGTCCCATAGGAATGCTTGGTTGTCATCTGAACCACGATTGATGAGTAGACCACTGTCTACACTTGCTGATCCGCTTGCTTCTGCGCTTAATGAAATAATCGCATCTTCAATACGGGTGTTGGTTGTACTAACACTTGTTGTAGTACCACTGACTGTAAGGTTTCCACTAACTGTAAGGTTACTACCATAAGTTAGGTTGTTGGCCAGTTTTCCTGCAGTTACATTATTATCAGCAATTTTTGCTGTGGTAACTGCACTGTCAGTGATCTGGTTAGTTTTAATTCTGGTCAATGCCATTTGGGTTCTCCATCCAATCGCGTTCTAATTATATCTGTATTTAGCGTAAGCAAAGATATAATGTAGTCACAGTAATGCAACGCCAAAATTTATAATTTTTAACGTGAGATTAGTGGAAGTCTACCCAACTGCCGTTAGCATAGCCTTGGAATTTATGTGTGGTTGTGTTATATATAACATCGCCATTTGCACTTGTTAGTGCATTTCTTTGTGTAGTAGTAAAACTCTGAAACTTCTGCGCTGGTTGTGCGGTGCCACTGTGAAAACTTCTAACTTGTATCACATCACCAGTAGCAGGAGCGTTAGTAAAAGTCAGTGTAGTGCCACTTACACTGTATGCATTAGATGCTTCTTGCACTGTACCGTTTAGTGTTACTAGCACTGCATTTGTAGTTGTACTTGCACCAAGTGTAAATGCTGTTGTGCTATCGTCTCCACTAAAATCATTTTTAGTAATAGTATTATTAGCGCCAACAGACACCCATCCACTTCCGTTATAGATTTCTGTTTGGCTAGTACTGCTATTAAAACGCAACATACCAGTTTGCCCGGTTGGGCGTTCACCTGTTGTGCCTACAGGAATAATAAGTCCACTGTTAGCATCAATAGCAACATAACCTGTGCCTGCAGGTTCAATAATTATTTCTTCATTTGTAGTTGTAGTTTGTAATCTATTGTCTGTAAACGTAAATGCGCCTGTGTCTCCACCAATACCAAATGTGCCACTGTATCTTGCACCAGCAATGTAAACACTTTTGCCACTAAAACTAATACCATTGGGCAGGTTAGTACCAATAAAGTGTAGCACGCCACTTTGATAGTCAAAGAACCATTCATCATCATTGCCACTGCCTGTAGCAAACACTTGACTTCCGCCACTGGCTGCAGATCCTGCGTTACTGCTAGTGTGGATATAAACTTTAACTTGATATGTACTACCAAACTCTGGACTAACCCAATCTGTTTGTCCTGTTTTCCAAGTTCTATTTGCAGCGGCAGTTGCATCATTAGAGGTTTCTATTGGTGCAGAAGTTGGATAAACTGTTAGTACACCTGCACTACTCGCTGGCTGTGTGGCAGGTATACTACTTGCTTGTGTTAAAACTTTATCTCCACGAAGAACAAGTGGTGATGCAATTGCTTCATTGGGTGCTTTCTTTGCGGCGTTTGTGTCAGTTTTAGTTGCAGCATAACCTAGTTTTTTCCAAAGGTAGTCAACTTTTTGGGTATCTGAAATAGCCATTACGCAGCCTCTCCTATACTCAATGCACTAACACTTTGGCCACTTGCTAGTGCAATACGAACTAGTACAACATTATTTCTAGCATTACTCATGTTTTCTGATCCCAGTGTCATTGTATAGCCGCCGCTTAGTGAAGTGCTTGCTGCTATTCTATCTCCTGATGTAAATGCGCAACCATTACTGCCGTTACCACCATTACCTGTATCACTGCCTGGCTGTCCACTACCGCCGTAAGTTGTACTGCAATCTAACCAGCCGTTCAGTCCACTACTGTCGTCTATGCCTGTGCCTGGTGCTGCAATAAACACACCTGTGACTCCTGCACTTGTAATATTAATATCAAAGTTAGCAACCCCAGTTCTTCGGAATGCAAAAGTAAAGTACTGTGTGCCTGTGTCACCACTTCTGTTTGGACCTGCAGGGAAGTAACCGCTTGAGTAGTTTGTAACATCATGCTTGATTACACCAAGTCTCACAGTTGCTTCTTTTGTACCTGCTACGCCAGGATCACTTGCTTCTGTATATAAACTGTTTGTGTAAAAGTTTGAACTTCCTGAATATGCAGGAGTATTTGTAGTTGCTGCACTTAGATCAAAAATACGTTTTCCATCATCATCGTAGGTTGCTCCAAGTGCATCTGCTACTGCAATTGCAATTTCACTAATGCCACTTTGTGCCGCTGTATGTACTTGTATATTGCCTGTAATATCAGTGTACCCGCTTGCACCGTTAACATTTCTTGCACGGATATGCGCTGTATCAACTGTGCGCACACTGCTTGATGTAATAGGTATAACCAAGTTACCAATTGCATATGCACTGCTTGTGCCAGTATTCGCTTTTGGTACTCCACTTGATAGCATTGTGGTGCTTCCATCAATATTAGCATAGGTATAATTTTGCCCAGTAAACGCTGCACTGCTTGTGCCTTCTTGATTACTGTCGCTGTCAATTTCTACAATATTACTTTGGTTTGTATATGCTTGTCCTACAAGATTTGTAAACTGAGCACCAGTTAGTGTAAGGGCTGGACTACCAGTATTGTAATAAGGAATACCTGATATAAAACGCTTTGTTCCAGCAGTGCTTTCACTTAGTGTGCCTGCTGCACTAACAGCCGGTACTGCAGTAAGATCATCTTTTACAAATTCTACTTTACTGCTATTGCCTGTGGTGCTATGAATAAGTTGCATGCTGTTTAAGCCTACGCTTAGTCCGCTTACTGCTTTACTAATTCTTGCTTTGAATCCCTTGTACAGTGCAGGATGATATATACTGCTTGCAAAACTAACAGTGCTACCGCCTGCATCAAGTAAATTATAATCACTTTCGCTATCAATAATTAGGCTTGTGTAAGTACCACTGTCATCATTTGCTGAAAATGCTTTTGCTCCATCTGCACTGCCGTTAATATTTGCAGTGAGTGTACCGCTGTCTGCTCTATAAGCAAACGTTGTTATAGGTCCTGCTACTGCAGTTCCACTTGTAACACGATTTACATCTGCACCTGCTGCTAGTACTGCACCGCCAGTGCGATCTGTAAATCCGTGTGCAAGTTTAGGACTTGTACCTGTGCTTGTTACATTAGGTAATGTTTTGGTGCTTAGTGCATTAGGTGCAGCAATTGCACTATCATAAACTTTTACAAGTTGTGTACCTGTAACAGGAAGTATTGCAGGATTTGCTGTTTGATGTCCTGCTAGTGTAAGTGTAAATGTATCTCTGCCTGTGCCACTATCTGTACTGCTTCCCCAAGTATGCTGTAATCTTGCGCCACTAGTACCACCTGCTGCACTAATGCTTGCTATAGTATCGGCACTGGTTCCATCGCCCCAGTTCATAGTCCAGTTTGCTGTAGCGCCGCCCATGTTTGTGGTTGTGTTTGCCATATACAAACTCTGACCTTCAATGACGTATAAGTCATTACCAGTCAATGCACTACCGCCCGAACTTGCTCTAAACAAGTCAAACTGTGCAACAGGATTTGCTGTGTATATTGTGATGTAATCTGTTCTCGTGGTTGTTTCAGTGCTACCATCACCACTACCACTTGCATTAAATGCTGTAACACTAACATCAAATGGGCTACCAGTATTAGAACTATATGTATGTGTAGGTGTACTATCTGTCAGACTGCTATCTGTTGTTCCATCACCCCAGTTTACTGTGTATCTGTTTGGATTGCCGTCTGCAGTAATAGTAAGCGTTGCTGCCGTGCCTGCGCCACCTGCTGTGACATCACTAGTAAATGCAACGTTACTTACTGCAGTGCTATTAAGTACGTTCTGCAATGCTTCATTTATGCTATCAATAGCATTTGTAACTTTTGTTGTAGAAGTAAACCCTTTGAACATTGCATCTGTTGTAAGACTTCCATCTGTAGGTGTAGATAATTCAACTTGCATTCCAGTAGGTGTTGATGATGCATCAACATATGCTTTAATACTTTGTTGTGTTGCTAATGCAGTTGCACTATCGCTGCCCAGGTTGTCTTCGTCAAGTATGCTGCTTATTGTTGCCCCGCTTATTGTTAAACTTCCGTCAATAGTAGTGTTTGCTCTAATATCAACAGTACCAGTGCCGTTTGCATCCAGTGTAAGGTTAGCATTACTTACTGTGCTTTCAATCTTATTACCTGCAATAGTAATTTGATCGAGAGCAAGCGTACCACTAGTAATAGCAGTATTGCCTACGACATTTAATGTGCTTGAAGGACTTGCTGTTCCTATACCAATGCGACCATTGGAGTAGTCTACTACGAGAGTTGTAGTGTTAAACGATAAATTGCTATCTCGTTCTAAATTTGCTTTGAGGGCCTTGCCCCCAATACGACTTATAGCCATACCTACACTCCGCTATCCTGCGATCACCTACTAACGTCCGAGGTGACAGGGTTTATTAAGTGTATTTATGCTTAGTGTGTAGTACTGTCGGTTCCATGAATAACAACTACACTTTCACTGCCCCCAGGAGCACTTGTGAATGTAATAGTTGTACCATTTAGTGTATAAGCAGTGGCTGGATTTTGGAAAACGTTACCTACAGCAACAATAACACGTTGGGGCTGATTGCTTGTCACTGCTTGACTCATTGTAAATGCAGTTGTTGATCCATTACCAGTGAAACTATCTTGCGTAATAGCAACGTTGCCTTCTTTACTGAACTGAACAAAAGAACTGCCGTCAAAGTATTCCATTTTATCTACACTAGTGTTAAATCGTAAGTCGCCTTTTTTTGCGGCTGAGGGCCTAAGTGCAGTTGTTCCTGCTGGAATCTCTAAACCGCCTTCATCTTTTGCTTTAATAGTATCACCACCATCAGCTCTGCCTTTTGTTTTTACAAAGCCAGCCATTAGATTGTTACCGAACTAACTGTTGGCATAATACTAGATCCTGCACTAGCAATACATTGAATTGTATCACCGTTGGATAGTACTAGTTTTTCAAGATTAACAACATAAGTATCAGCTGGGTCAATGGTAATTGTTTTAACAATTTTATTTGTTGTTGCGGCACTAGCACCGCTTTGTACAACATGAACATCCATTGTTCTAGCAGTGCCGTTTTCATTCATAAAAAACATACAAGTAATAGCAGTTGTGCCGCTACTTGTGTATACTGTTGTTGCGCTTGTGCCTACTGCGCCTGCTTGTGTGATCGCCATTTATTAGTTCCTTTAAAAAATTAATCCGTATACGATGGCTTTAGATTTACTTACAAGTTCGTCACTAGTACTGCCATCTACAAAGTACACGCCTGTGCCACCACCAGCCGCTGTGTCTGCATACAGCAATGTTGCACCTGTTACACTGCTAGGGACAACTGACTGATCATTTAATTTAAGCGCACTTGCAACTGTTACTTTGCCAGTTCCACTTGGTACCAACTGAATATCTTCATTGCTTACTGCACTAACGATATTAAATCCGTTAGTTTCTAAATCTCCACCAAGTTGTGGACTAGTATCATCTACAACTACTGTTGATCCTGAACTACTAGTAACCATTATGTTTGTGAATGAAGAGCCTGCATCTAAACTTATTTTAAATTTATCATCTGCTTCATCAAAAACAAACTGTGCATTTGCAACGCTACCACGATCAATTTCAATACCAGATTTGCCTGCACCGCCACTAACACCTGCACCTGACTCACCATCATTGTAAACAACAATGTTATCTTTAATAGCCGCATTGGTTGTTGATACAGTTGTGGTTGTGCCGCTAACTGTTAAGTTACCAGTAACAACTAATGCACTGTCGATGGTAGTACCACCGCTGGCAGTAATTGTATATGCTCCACCGATTCTTTTTGTTTGACTCATTGTATAAATTCCTGCTTATAGATTATTTATCACTTGTGAGAACTCAGTCAAATACATGGTTCTAAAATTATTATGTTGCATCCATCTAATACTAGTAAACTCATGCAATGGATTAACATGCACTATGTTTTTATAGGGAAATTTTGTAAGCAATGTACTAATTTGTGTCTCCCAACTGCCCCAATATGTTGGCGCACTTTCTTTACTCTTGTAATGTTCAGTACCAGCGTATATATTGTTTATAAAGTTATGTTGTCCTTTAAGATCGAATCCTATTAAAAAAATATACTCTGCGTCAGTCAAACAAGCAAGTCCACACGCAGCAGGCCCACTGCTAAAATTATGTATTAATTGTGGTAATATCCTAGCACCACTGTGTTCTATAATATACTGTTTGCGTGAGTAGTGCTGGCGTCTTTTACTATACCCATTTTGTTGTATTTCATGTGACATACCTCGATCTGTGCTTACTAGTACAGTGGGTTCAAACTCCTCATATATTCTATTACAGCCATAGACTTTCCCTCGCTTTAATAGTTCCTCTGGAACTACTTCTAAACGTGTTACGCCATTACC
>UEXM01000442.1_pt1 | contig 36036 bp, 31 predicted proteins | sample 1796661 | NCBI WGS metagenome assembly UEXM01 (sample SAMEA4772469, study PRJEB27181) | metagenome
GAGTATAGACATGAAAGTACGTGCTATATGTCTACTAGATTACGATGTGGAAGGTGGCTTTAAAGAAGCTGCTGAAGAAGAAGCAAAGCTAGAGACTGCCATTAAGAATTTAATTTCTGGCAACAAGCGAGTGGTTCACTATCAAATAGAGATGCGCGAAAGACGCGGCAATGCGGCCCCTGACATCTCCAAGATGAAGTTCCGCAGCAACTAGCCTAAAGTATATTTTATATATCAAAATTTTTTAAGCCTCCATACTATTGGGGGCTTTTTTTATTTCCTTGACGGTGGTACAATAACCACTCTATAAAGTGCCAACTATAGGATTTACTACATGGATCATTCACTACTCAAAAACTGCTTGAACCACGACTTCTTCGAGCAGAATAAGTCCAAGCTACGGGCATCCCTATTCGAGGATAACCTTAAAGAACTATACGAGACAATCATTGCATCGCATGAGAAGTTCTCTCAGGATATAACTCCACTGGAGTTGTTTGCATTCTGGAAGTCTACCAACCCTACATCGACTACTGCTTGGACTGCGGAGATTGAAGATACAATCAATGCCACTGCCAATGCAGAAGACATAAAGCCTGAGATTGCTAAGGATGTCATAGAGAACCTATGGCGTCAGCACGTTGGCTTAGACATTGCCAATCTGGGTATTCGTATGTCTGAAGGTACGATAGAGGCAATGGATGAATTGAATATGCTTCTGGATCGTGTAGCTGAGGGCTACTTACCTGATGACTTTGGTGAGCCAACAACGGATGATATCTACGAGCTATTGGCTGTAACATCGGATGAAAATAGATGGCAGTTCAATATCGAAACCCTGAGCCGTAACGTATACGGCATTGGTGGTGGTGAATTTGCTGTAGTGTTTGCCTGTCCTGAGACGGGGAAGTCTGCGTTCATCGTGTCTCTGTGTGCTGCACCGGGGGGATTCTGCCAACAAGGTGCCAAGGTATTATACTTGGGCAATGAAGAAAGCACCAAGCGTACTAAGTTACGCGCTATACAATCCTATACTGGTCTTACGCGCCCAGAAATAGAATTTGATCCTGTTGCTGCTGTTGCCCGTTACTCTGGTATCAAAGACAATCTGGTTATGAAGGATGTACAAGAGTGGGATATCCAGAAGATGGAAAGCTACATAGCAAAGGTTAATCCTGACATTGTTATAGTAGATCAGGCAGACAAGTTGGCTGTTGCTGGTAACTTTAATGCTGGGCATGAGAGGTTACGGGAACTGTATAGACGGTTACGTGAGACGGCTAAGAAGCATGACTGTGCATTGATTGGTGTATCACAGGCGTCTGCGGAAGCTGAGAACCGTACCAGACTGACCATGACGATGATGGAAGGCAGTCGTGTAGGTAAGGCTGCGGAAGCTGACCTGATCATTGGTATTGGTAAATTGAACAGCGGTGAGGAAGACGGGCCAGATAACAGCCGATTCCTAACAGTGATGAAGAATAAGCTATCAGGCTATCATGGTACTATCCCGTGCATGATGGAGCCAGAAGTGAGCCGCTATGTCGTATGAGAATTATGTATGCCCCCAGTGTAACAAACCCATGATCTGGGGTGGTGATCACGACGATGAAGTATATGATTTCTACTCCACGTTTAGTTGTTCAGAATGCAAAGTAACGTCAGTCGTTTACTGGAATGGAGATGCAGAAGATGAGTAGTATCTTAATTCTTGATCTTGAAACCAGTGTCGAGAGATACGAAGGCAAGATAGACAACAGCCCTTTTAATAAAATAAACAAGTGCGTTGCTGCGGGTTATGGGTTCCTGAACTTTGACGGTGAAATGACTGTCCATAAGGATGTCTACTTTCATCATGATGTCATAGAGCCGGATGAGCATGAGATGCTTCAGAATGCTCTAGACCAAGCATCCTTGTTGGTATGCCACAATGGTAAGTTTGATGTTATATGGCTGTTAGAGATGGGATTCCGTATCCCTGACAATGTTTATTGCACTATGATAGGCGAGTATCTTCTGTCTAAAGGACAGAGGCGTCCACTATCTCTCAAGGAATGCGGAATCCGGCGTAAGCTAGACAACCTTAAGAAGTCTGATCTAGTGGATGAGCTGTTTAAGTCGGGCACTGGCTTTGAAGAGATGCCTGTTGGCACTATGCTTGAGTATCTTGAAGCTGATATCCGTACCACTGCTGAGTTGTACGTTGCTCAGATGGAAGATTACGAGAAGGAAGAGAACAAGTCTCTTATTCCTGTAGTTGATCTGATGAACGAAATGCTCATGTTCTTGGTTGAGATAGAGCGTAATGGTACAGCCATTGATCTGGATAAACTTGAAGAGGTTGAGCTACAGTTTGAGACTGAGAAGAACGAACTGACTAAGCGGCTGTACGAGATAGTTGAAGAAGTCATGGGCGACACTCCTATTAATTTAAATAGCGGTGCCGACATGACCAAGGTTGTCTACTCGCGTGAGGTTACTAACAGGGATGCTCACCAACAGACGTTCAACATTGGTACGAATGCTGCGGGTAAGTCTTTGATGCCACCTCGCATGAAGCCACGGGAGTTCTCTGCTGCTGTTAGATCAACTACGGCTGTCGTTCAGAAGACTGTGGCTAGAAAGTGCCCAGACTGTGACGGTAGAGGATCAATACAGAAGTATAAGCAAGTCACTAAGACTAAACTTGGTAAGAAGTATAGGGTTCAGGGTGAGCCGTATAAGAACAGGACCAAGTGTAAGGTATGTTCAGGTGCTGGTGCTATATACGTTGCTACTGGGGAGACTGCGGGTCTTAAGATGACCCCTAAGTCACCCTATTACGCCTCTATCAACGGCTTTAAGACTGACAAGAATACTATTAAGATGCTTGTACAACAGGCTGAGGGCAAGGGTAACGCTATTGCTGTAGAGTTCCTTACCAAGATCAGTCGATTGAATGCCATCAGCACCTACCTTGATAGTTTTGTTAAGGGTATACAAATAGGTACGCGGTCTACTGGTCTTCTACACGCCAACTTCAACCAATGTATCACTGCAACTGGTAGACTAAGCAGTAGTAATCCCAATCTGCAAAACCAGCCCAAGAGAGGCTTTCCCGTGCGGAAGGCTATCGTCTCAAGGTTCAAAGATGACGGTCTGGTGGTTGAGGCAGACTTCTCTGGTCTAGAATTTAGAATGGCTGGTGAATTAAGCAGGGATAGTCAGATTATTGCTGACATACTTGGTGGTAAAGATATTCACAAGCAGACTGCTTCTATCATCAACCAGTGTGATCCGTCTGAAGTCAGTAAAGATGCTAGACAGGCGGCAAAACAGTACTCGTTTGCCCCGTTATACGGCGGTCAGGGTGCCTTAGAGCCACCTCACGTACAGACGTACTTCGCTGAGTTCTTTAACATCTACGAGGGTCTTAAGAGCTACCAAGACCGTCTTATGACAGGTGTACTTAAGAATGGTATTGTCCAAGTTCCTAGTGGACGGCAGTACTACTGGCCTAATGTTGTTCGTACCAGAAATGGTAGGGTAACGAATGCCACTCAGATAGTTAATTACCCCATACAAGGCTTTGCCACAGGAGACTGTGTACCATTGGCCTGTATCCGCGCTCTTAGGTTGTTCAGAGAGAACAAACTTAAGAGTAAATTAATCTTAACAGTGCATGACAGTATTGTGGTGGATTGCCACAAGGATGAGTTAGAAAAGGTAAAAGAACTACTACATATCGCCATGACGGGGATAGATGAAGAGATGGAAAAGCGGTTCAACTACAAGTCAGTTGTGCCCTTCGATATTGAAATTAGTGCTGGAACTAATTGGCTTGATCAACACGAATTAGAGTTGACTAATGCCACCTAGTTGCGGTACAATGAAAGCTCACTTTTAAGGAAACATAGATGACTAACTTAGTTGTTAAAGAAGGCGACCTGAGCCTTGCAGATATCGCTTCTACATTAGGCGCTGCACAAACAGGTAGCAAAGGACCAAGCATCCCGACTCTGAAGATAAATTCACAGGGTGAAGACGCTAATGGGGTGCAAATTCCCTTGGGATCATTCTTTCTGAATACTCCCGTTGGTGATCGTGTCTATGCTAAAGACGGCGTTAGATTACGGGCACTGAGCAATCACATCCAGTATCAACACTGGGGTGAGCAAGGGCTTATCAATAAATCTATCTTGCTACAGTACGCAAAGGATGAAGGCCGTGATATGTTGGGCGGGTATAACTGCAATATGCCAACCTACGAACAGTCTAAAAACTTTACTGAGAAAGAGCGTGAGAAGTATTTGGGCATTGACCGATACCGTATCGTGCGGGGTATTGTATCGTATACTGGTAAGACTGCTAATGGTGAGGAACGCACCATAGAAAATCAACCATGTGTTTTATCGCTAAAGCGTAAGAACTATGGGCCATTTTATCATGACGTATTAAACCGAATGGGTGAACGCATGATCTGGGATTTTGAGAGTGTTCTTAAAGCTGAAAAGCAGAAGTCAGTTAAGGGTGCAACATATTATGTAATGCACTTTGAGCCGCAGTTTGGCGAACCATTTGAAATGACACAGGACATATACGACAGCATTCAAGCTGTAGGTGGTCTGGTGAGTGGTGAAAACAAACGTGTCGAAGATGCTTGGAAGAAGGCCAATATGGATATGGCTGAAGCACAGGCTGATGAGGCATTGATGGATCATCTTGATGAGCTAGAGGCAGACGTTGCTTAAATGGGCGTTGTCCAAGGAATGAGTAATGCGGTATACCACTCGACCAGTGGTATATCGTCCTCTGCCGTTAAGTCGGTGTACAAAAAATCTCTAGCACATTGGAAAGGCGAAAAGCGTTCACAGACTGCTGCTTTTACTATGGGAACAGCCGTCCATGCACTCCTTCTGGAAGAAGATCGTGACCTTGTAATACGAGGGCCAAAGACCAAACGGTCTAAGGCTTTTACAGACATGGAAGCATCCCTGAATGAAGATCAAGTGCTTCTAACTGAGGTAGAATATGCCGTTGCTAAGAAGATGTCTAAGACTACTCTTCAAAATGATCACTGCAAGAAGCTACTGCGTCATGCTGATAGGGTAAACGAGGTAAGTATCTTTGCTACCTGTCCAAACACTGGGTTACAGCTAAAGACTAGGCCGGATTTGCTGATAGAGTCTGAAAAGACTGTGTATGATGTAAAAACTACTATGGATGCCAGTCCTATGGGATTTTCTAGGGAGTGCTTCAAGTATGCTTACGATATTCAGGCTGCGTTCTACTTATACGTGTGCAAGTTAGCTGACATAGACGTAAACTCATTCAGTTTTATTACTGTGGAGAAGTCTGCGCCCTACTGTTCTCATATTCACACAGTTAGCGAAAGGCTGTTGGACAGTGCCACTGAACGAATGCACCGTACCTTGGCTATCATTGCTGATGCTAAGGAAGATGAGAATTACGATACTGGATGGGGTGATTATAGCATAATTGAGCTACCCTCATGGCTATAAAGGCACAGAGTGCTAAGGCTAAGGGTAGACGATTACAGCAGTGGGTTAGAGATAAATTATACTCTACGTTCCCTAAGCTAGAAGACGGCGATATCCGCAGTACTTCTATGGGAGCTAATGGAGAAGACCTTCTTCTATCCCCTGCTGCTAGACGCTGCTTTCCGTACTCAGTCGAGTGCAAGTCTAACAAGGCATTTGCTGTTTATAAAATCATGGAACAGGCTACGGAGAACTGCCCTAAAGGTGTTCAGCCGTTAGCCATTATTAAAGGGGATCGTCAGAAACCATTGGCGCTCCTTGATGCAGAACATTTCTTCAAATTAACCGCTAGAAAGTAATCATGCCAAAATCAAAAATTGATGCAAATAGCATCCGTCTTGACCTTAAAATAGATCAGGACACCGATATCGTTGACCTTGAGATATCTCATAACCTCAGTGCTACGATGGAAGAAGCTCAAGTAATGTTCTACTTGGATGCTATCAACGGTCTTACTTACAAGATCAAATGTGAGATCGAAACCCTTGCTTTCCAAGGCGCTCTGCTTCGTGAAGTTGCCACTCTTCGTGAAATTATCGATGACGAAGATGATGATGAATACGAGATTGAATTTGAGCCTGACGAAGAACTTCTGGAGATTGTCAGGGAGAAGCGGAAAGATAAAGACGGCAACGTAGTAGACTTCAAGAAGAAGCTACATTGATGCAAGATACTATTCGTGAAATGACTAGGATGGAGAAACAGGCATCTATAATTAGAGGCACTGCTAACCGTAGGGATATGGTCAATAAGCCACCTCACTACAACTCATCCGCAATAGAATGCATCGACGCAATGGAAGCTATGTCAGAGGGGGCTAAGGTTGCGCCTCACCCTGCCTACTGTTGGCAGAATGCTTTCAAATATCTCTGGAGATGGCCGTACAAGAATGGCCTTGAAGACCTAAAGAAGTGCCGCTGGTACTTGGATCGTTTAATTGAGGAACTAGAAGAATGATCACACAAGAAGATATTGATGCAGTTGCATCACTCGCTGAACCTTTAGAAAAAAAAGAATTGAACCAAGTGGGCTGGGATGACGTATATCCTGACTGGGTTTCTAATCACATGACGCCATACGAGATGGTACGTGATTTTGCTGAACGCATGGAGCAGCCCTTAGACCAAAAATGGCAGAAGGATGCCAGTCTGGAAACCCTTCGCTGGTCTTTGATCTCAGAAGAATATGGTGAAGTCTGTGACGCAAGTGCAGACAATAAACCAGACAACATGCTCAAGGAAATAGCAGACCTTGCGTATGTACTATATGGCTATGCAGCCACCTATGGATGGGATTTAGACGTAGCCCTACGGCGTGTCCATTTCTCCAACCTCTCTAAGCTAGGCTTAGACGGCAAACCTATCAAAAACGAGGCAGGGAAAGTCGTTAAAGGCCCAAACTATAAATATCCTAACCTATCCGACCTAGTGGAGCCTAAATAATGATAAAAAACGAATACGGACCAACTCTGAATATCTCTGAAGAAATCCACGCTATGAAGTATCGTAGTGAGGGGGAGACATTCCGCGAAGCAATGACCCGCGTAGCTGAATCCTTGAAAGACAATGAAAGTCATTTCGATAACTTCCGCACCATTCTATATAACCAGCGTTTCCTTCCCGCAGGGCGTGTGCAGTCTGCTATGGGCGCACCGCGTAAGGTAACGCCATACAATTGTTTTGTTAGCGGTACGATTGAAGACAGTATGAGCGGTATTATGGATGCTGCTAAGAATGCTGCGCGTACAATGCAACTAGGTGGTGGCATAGGCTACGACTTTAGTACTCTACGTCCTCACGGGGCACTCATACGAAGCCTAGAGAGCCGTTCTAGTGGCCCTATGTCCTTCATGGGCATCTTTGATAGCATTTGTAAGACAATCGCATCAGCAGGACACCGCAGAGGCGCTCAGATGGGCGTACTACGGGTGGATCACCCCGATATCGAGAAGTTTATTCGTGCAAAGAACAATAGCACTGACCTAACCCAGTTCAATATCTCTGTAGGGGTTACGGATGAGTTTATGGAAGCTGTTAAATCAGACAGTGACTTTGACCTTGTATTTGAAGATCGAGTCTACAAGACAGTCTCTGCCCGTGCGCTTTGGGATGATATTCTACGCAGTACATGGGATTGGGCAGAACCCGGAATCCTGTTCATTGATAGAATTAACAAGAAAAATAACCTGTGGTACTGTGAGAAGATTGCAGCAACTAATCCATGTGGAGAGCAGCCACTGCCACCGTATGGTGCCTGTCTGTTGGGGTCATTCAATCTGACGCAATATATTGTTAAGCACGATGGCAAATATGTGTTTAATATGAATATGTTAAAGAACGACATTCCACATGTTGTACGGGCAATGGACAATGTTGTTGATAGGGCCACGTATCCTCTTCCCCAGCAGGAAGAAGAAGCAAAGAACAAACGCCGTATGGGTCTAGGTGTGACTGGGGTAGCCAATGCCATCGAAGCTATGGGCTTTGAATATGGTTCTGATGGATTTATTCGTCAGCTAGAGACAATCATGGAAGTTATCAGAGATGGCTGCTACTTGACCTCTGTTGAGTTAGCCATAGAGAAAGGTTCCTTCCCGTTATATAACCCTATGTATATGGACTCTGACTTTGCTAAAACTCTGCCTGAAAATATTCGTGATCTTATTGCTGTCCACGGCATTCGTAACTCCCATCTACTATCTGTGGCACCAACAGGAACAATCTCGCTCTCAGCCGATAACGTATCCAGCGGCATTGAACCCGTCTTCTCTCATTACTACGACAGAACTATCCAAACCTTCGATGGACCTAAAGTAGAACGGGTAGATGACTACGGCTATCGTGAGTTTGGCGTCAAGGGTAAGACTGCGGATGAACTGTCAGTGTTTGATCACGTTAAAGTTCTAAACGTAGCCTCACGCTATGTTGACTCTGCTTGTAGTAAAACGTGCAACGTAGGTGACGATGTTTCTTGGGAAGATTTCAAGAGAGTTTACATGGAAGCCTACGATGGCGGTAGCTCAGGCTGCACGACATTTAGAGCCAGTGGTAAACGGTACGGTATTCTCAATGCATCTGCATCTGAGGACGTTGCTGAAGAGGAAATTGTAGAGGATACTACCGACTTCATAGAGGAAGGTGGAGCCTGTTACTATGACCCTAATACGGGCCTAAGAAAGTGTGAATAAAGCATAAAAAAAGCCCACTAGCGGTTGACGCTAGGGGCACAATAAAGTATATATTTAAGGGTAAGGTTGAAGTTGAGTGGTCACCTTGCTAGTTGGTTGGAAAACCCCTTGTAGCGCACATCTACAGGGGGTTTTCTTTATTCTAGATTCATCATCTGTTGATCAAGTGACCGTACTTCTGGTGGCTCTTCATCTCTACTATCACCCTGCAATGCCCCAACAGTAGATGTTCTCATATTACGCACTGCTGCGTCTCCAGCAGCCAAGGCTCCTTGCTTAGTAAGTTCTCTAGCTATTTCAGCATTACTCATGCCGCTGTCCTGATACTTAGCGAAGAGTTCCTTAGCGGTCTGCATACCTGACTTGGCCCTAGCCGGATTCTTAGAAAGTAATTCCAGAAGTAGAGCCGGATTACGCATAAGGGTTTCAACTCTTTTAGTATCCGCAGCCAATGGCAACTTATCGATCTGGCGTTTAACAAACTCAGAACCAATTGCAGCAGCCTGAAGACTGGCATCTCCACGCCCAAACATCACACCCAAGTTAGCACCAATAATTCTGGCTACGTTCTTCTGTATGTCTGGAGTTCCCTGTATTACTTGATTAAATACGTTAGGGTCTGTGAGGGAACGCTGGATACGAATACCTTCAGCAACCATCTGACCTAGTATTTCTTGCTCTTGAGGTGAGATAACATTGTTTTGCACCATCAAGTCCATGATAGTTAAATCACCAGTACGTCCACTGAGTGGCTTACCCATGTTGTTCGCCAGTTTAACGAAATCTGGGTTGCCGTCTGCACCTCTAGAGGCTGCAAACAGAACATCCATTGTAGCCAACCTAAAGTCGGTCATTGCATCAGGTAGACCCTGAGCTTCGGCTGCTAGTCTAGCAAATGACTCTGTAGGATTATCACTGGTTAGTGTGTCGGAGATTGCATTGGGCAGTTTCTCTGAGGAACTCGCTCTGGATAAATCTTCTACTATCCTTGCCGCTGTTCGTTCAGCATCGGCGTAGCCAATCAATTCCTGACGTAGGTTTGGAAAGTCGTTTAGTAGTCTGGCGTTATTAGCCAAGAACTCATCAATCTGTCTTGAAGAGATTTGGCCTGTTGAAGGGTCACGTAACTTATAGACAGTAGACCGTAGGAAATCCTCTTGGGCATTAAACATCTGTGCGCCAAGGTCTTGTCTAACGTCATCACTGATAACTACTTCTGTGCTTTTTTTACCACCTTCGTTTAACTTAAATTCATCTGTGGCCTCTACTTCAGGAGCATCTGGGCGAGGTCTGTTTGCTCCGTAGATTGTATAATCAACAGGATTATTAGGGTCTGATGGTACATCATAATATAGAGTATCTTTGTTTACCATTCGGCCTCTACCAGAAACCTGTACCTCTGGGATAATATCATCATCATTAGGCATCATTTTAGATGGATCAACATCCGTAGGATCGGCTACGTTATCAGATTGAGTGGCTGGTACAGGATTTGTACGGGAGCCGTCATCTCCAAGACTACTGGCGTTTAACTCTGCTTCATCCATTGCCTTGAGATTATTAATATCATCAGCAAAGGTAGTTGCATCAGTAGCTGCTGTCCGTAATTCCGCGAAGTTCAATGCTGCTGCATCTCCACCAGAACCAAATCCTTCAGACAGAACTTGTTCTTCTCTGATAGTAGTTCCACCTTTAACTTCTTTAGAGAGAACGTCTTTAGGGAAGTATCGTGTGAATCGTTCATTTAATTCAGAACTGAAGGCTCTAGCTAAACTAATAGTATCTCCCGCCGCGCCATCTAGAGCAGACAGATCATCTACAGCCGCTGTAGCTAAGGCATCGAAGAAACCAGCCTGTTGAAAATTAGGATTATTGCCTCCCGCTGCGCTCCTAGCTTCGTTAAGCATTACTGAGCGGAATTTTAAAACATCTCCTGTTTCTAAGGGTATGTCTTTTGCAAGTTTGCCTTGTATAATATTTATAACAGCATCAATCTGACCGCCACCAGCTATGGTCATACCGTCCAGAAGATTTTCTTCCTTTATCTTTTGGATGGCCTTGAGAATATTAGTTCCATCAATTGGAGCCTTTTTATCAATACGATCCCACAGGAACGTCTCCATCTCCCGCATATTGGTTTTAGCTTCATACAGAGTGTTTTGTGCCAACTGAGAGGCTCTAAAGTTATCTTTGCCCGAGAATGCCTTAAGTCGCTCTGATACCTCACCTGTGGATCGTGCTAGAGTAGCATCAATAGCCTGTTGGAATGCCTTCTTGCGTAAGACATCAGCAGCCTCAGTATTACCAGCCCGTGCCAGTAAATCAGATGCCGCCATCATGCTGTCTAGCGTAGCACTAACTTCGTTCATTACCGCTGCACTAAACTCTGGGCTGTCGCCCATCATCTTACGTTGTATAGCTGCTAAGGCAGGGTTACCCGATAGAGTTCCTGATGGTAGATTTGCTCTAACCATAGGACGGCCTTTAGTAGCTGATGCAAGACCAGCCTCAAGATCAGCCATAAGACGTTCTGGAGTGAAGGCATCCGCTTGAGCAGTAAGCTCTTCGATAATAGCCGGATCAACATCTCCAGATTTCTTAAGGTTTTCTATCTCTTTAAGTATTTCAGCACGGGCAGTATTCGTAGAAGTAAGAATATGGTTCAAGGCACGTTCATTAGTGGCCTTATCGCTAAAGCGTGATCCAATGCTCTTCGCTACATACTTACCAAACTGGAGAGCCAAGCGTGGAGTGGTAACTATTGTCTTAGGGCTACCGCCAGTAATTGCACCAATAACTTCTGCACCCATCATAACAAATGGATTGTCGCCAAAGCCAAGCGCCTCAGCGCCACCCGCAAGTCCGGCGGCACCAGCAATGGCCCCAGTCTCAGACATAGCCAGTTTCTTAGGGTCTTTAATAGCCTGTTTTACTAACGGATTGGCCGTTGCTACGCCCATGTTTGCTAAGGTGAAGGGTAGTCTAGCCAGAGCCACATTTTCTCCAACAACTCTACCAACCTGAGCGTATGGACGCTGCGCCTCTGGAAATTGATCTATGTTAACGTAATCGGTTCCTAGCTTATTAAGAGTATCTCTGATCCATTGCCCACCAAATATTGGGTTAGGGTTTGTGAATGTAAAATCTTGTGGATTTTCACTTACGGTGTAATCAACATTCCCAGTAGCTTCTGCTGCTAGGTTAATACCTTTACGACCTAATCCCTCAACAGCACCCACTGTTGCACCGTAAATATCTCCGGGCATTCCTAAGAAGTTAGTTAAGCCAGTAGCAGTACTTCTAAGACCCGCCTCCAGAGAGTTATCAATATCCGTTCTAATTAAATCCCCAGTAAGAATAGAGTTAAGGATTTGCGTAGAGGATGCGCCGGAGTCTATAGCCTGTTGTATGTTAAACGGAGTGCCATCAATACTAATACTAGGGCCAGTCGTGTTCATTATACTATTAAGTATTTCATTCTCGCGCTCTACAGTACGGGCAGCAGCATCACGGGCATCTATAGCAGCCTGAACATCTAGCTCATCTGTGAACTTATCAGCTTCAGATTGCCAGTCTTCCTCAGTGCCGCCCAGTAAAGATAGCGCCTCAAGTTCTTGCTGCTGCGCCAACATCTCTAGGTCTGTTTGTGAAGCCATGCTACTCGCCCTCAACTTCTATTGAATATTTGCCATTTTCATCCTGCTTGGTGCGTATTTTTTTGCCCAAATACGAAGAAAGAGATGGGAATTGTCGTACAAGTGCTTCATCTACCACTCTAAATGGTATTTCGACTACAGGGGCAGTTTGCTTACTGAAGTTCTCTGGAACCTGTGAATTATCCTGAACATTAAGCGTAGAGTTATCCGTAACTTGCTCTACCTGATCCATACCCTCAATAAGGCTATTATAAATCTCAATGAGAGGTTCTAAAGTCTTGACCGCAACATTAGACTTAGCGAAGTCTATACCCCTGATATCAGTGGGATTATCCATAATGTTCTGTTGGGTCTGAACATTAGTCACCAGCAAGTCTCTAATAGCAGTGTATCCGCGTTTAGCTTCAGGAACACTTGTCCAGAAACGTCCTGTCTCAGGTAAGTTATTTTGTATGCTGGTTCGTAGGTTTACACTGTCCTTAAGACCCGGAAATGCAGCAGATATTTGAAGAGTAGTAATTAATCTAAGAGTATTGATACTGGTTCTAGCTTCCGCAGTCGCCTCATCAAAGGTTCCTTTGCCTAGACCCGTAATTTTATTCAATATCCCTGAACCCCAACCTCTAGGGCCAAAGGCTGCTGAAGGATTTGTTAAATTAGCGATACTCTGTTCAAATCCTAACTGTTGTGTTCCATTTAATGCTTCTTGCTTCTCAGCCGCAGTCATAATAACTGTGCCGTCAGTTGCTAGGGTATCTCCACTTAGATCGTCTGGAGCAGCACCTATAGTATTAGCAACTTCTTGCATTACTAATTTGCGACTATCGCCTAGAGATAAGTCGCCGCCACCTGTGGCAATTGGCTGTGCATTAGTTGAATCACCAGTAAGCTCAACAATGACTGGGTAGCCTACATGGTTAGCAGTGATCTTAAAGACGCCGTTCTTAACCTTAGCAACTAGCGCACGGTTATCTGGGGTATCTTCAAGGTTAAGGTCTGCCAACATCTGGGATACGTCACCCAACTTAATTGGACTCCAACCATCAGCCTCATACTTAGCCTGATCTTCTTTGCTATTAACTGGAACGGAGTTGCCGTCTTTATAGTACGTGCGGGTCTTAAATTCACCCTCAGTACTGGTAAGAGCTTTCGCCCTCTTATCAATCTCTGCTATCTCAGCAGAGGATAGATCAGTTAGCTTACGATCTCCTAGCTCATTGCGCCAGATTTGTTGATAGGCATCAATGTTCTTCTCTGCATCAGCAGCGTTCTCAGCAGATAAGATATTAGCACGTTGATTAACCCACTGTGCTTCTAGTGCTGGTTCATTGCTTAGACGCTCTGCATTTCCTGCGCCCAGTAACCAGTTGTCCATATCAGCAACAGTCTTCAGACTGAAGATATCACCCTCTGTCTCATTCACTTGAGTAGAAGTTTGCTGTTGCGTTAATCTATTTTTAACTGGCAGTAATGCGTTTTGTGCTGCTGCATTACTTTGAATAGATGGCATTACCAGAAGGTTCTCTATTTCATCTAGAGATAGCTTGGCAATGTTACTTTCGTTCTGCCACCACTCTGTAGGTTTATCTGCAATGCTTGTTGTTCTCGACCAAAGCTGTTCCCAAAGCGCTACGCTTTCTTCTGCTTTCTGAACAATAGCGGGATCATCAGACCCAAGATTTTCATAAAGACGAGTTCTATTTGCCCAACTATCCCAAGCCAAAGACTTAGGCGCTTTATTAGCCATTTCTGATTCTTCAGCAATCGATATCGCTTTATCTATAAGACCTTTTTGCTGCCCTGTGGCACTGTCGTAGTACATCGACTTAAACTGGTTTAGTGCGGTTGAATCTTTTCCAACAACTTTAGATAGGGTATCCGCATCAAGACCCTGACCATTCACCACGCTATCGTAGATCGTCTTAAGGTTCTGTACGTTTTCTAGGCGCTCTGCATTGACATCATTGCCTGAATTAGCCCAGAACTTAATCTGAGAATCGACAACATTAGGCTTACTGTCCAGTAGTTCAAATGTCTTTTGCGGATCGTTCCACCACATTCCTTCTGCGTTAACTGCTTCTTTAACTGCTAAGGCTTCTTTAAGTACGGGCAAATCGGCGGGGTCTACGTTTCCTAAACCACCTTCAATATTTGCAATACGTTTTAATAAATCCTCATAAGAAATATCCAGCAACTGTTCTGCGGTTAACCCACCAACTTTGGTCCAGCCACGTTTACCCGCGTAGTCACGTATCTTATTAATTTCTCCATCAAGGAATGCTGCCCTGTTAGGCTGCGTAGCCTTAAGGTTTTCCAGACGGGCAACCTCAGTCTCCCAAGAGTTCTCTGCAAGGCCATCTAACTTTGTAGTATCGGGATTACCAAATAGACTATCAGACTGCTTAGTCACGGCGTCAGCAGCAGTAGCAATATCAGTGCTTACAGAAGAGGATTCATTAAGAGCAGCTTCTGTTTGATCTTCTGGGGCTGAAAAACCACCATCTGATCTGCCAGATAACAGTTTTTTAAGGGCTGATAAATCTGGCGGTGTAGCTCTAGTCCTACCAAAAGTACCACCCTCTACTATAAACGATCCATCAGCGTTTGGAATTATCTTGTATCCATTATGATATATTGGGTTAGTATCAACAGTAGGTTCTGCCTCTGACCCATCGGTAGGAGTACTATCTTGATAAGTCGCAGCCGGATCAACTGGAGTAAACAGCTTATCAAATGCAGGATTGCTAATATTGCCAACAAGTGCTTCAACCTGAGAATAACTAGTCGCCCCAGACTCCATAGCGTAGTTGTATACCTGATCAGTCATAGTAACTAAACCAGCTTGATCTGTTAGAGGCGTACCATAGCCGCCTACTTTAGCCTGTAGTGCCGTAGTAACATACCCGCGTAGTTTCTTGTCTGCCGCTTCTTTAGCTTCCTGTTTAGCAGCAGCCGCTCTCTTACGTGCAAACTCGTCCTTCTTCTCCATAAGTTCTTCTTGACGGCGTTGTTCTGCGTCAGCACGAATACCAAAGGTAACTTGCTCCGCAAAGCCCTTGAAGCCATACGGATCAGGATTGGCCTTTTCAAAAGACCCAGATGCAAGTTTGCTTCTTACATTAGCGGCTTCACTACGAAAGCTCATCTTCAGGCTCCAATTCTTCTTCTTCCTCAACACCACCCAACATAGCCATCTGCTCATCTTGTGGAGCTACAGCCTCATCAGGCATAGCCATCAGACCGCCTGTAGGCTGCTCTAAGGCAGGGGTTTCTTCTTCTGGCATATCAGGCTCATCATCAGGGTCTACGATCCCTAGCGCCTGTTTTAAGAGTGTAGGAGTGATGACAATCTCATCCTTATCTCTTACGCCCATCTCGTAAGGAGTGTCGGCATTCTTTGCCATAATCTCGATATATCGTGCCAGAGGTCCAGCCGTAAGCAATGCTAGGTCAATGCCAAACTTACCTACAGACACAGCCTGTAATAGTAGCGTAGAAACAATAGTAGAAATCTGTGCATCGATCTTAAGCATAGCCATGACCATCTGCGTCTCATACGGATCGTCAATCTTCTTGATCATAAAATCAACAGCCTGATCATACTCCACAATATCCGGCGGTCTATGCCATGCGTAGTGCCGCGTATCGGCTAACATATTTGCTCCGGGGATTGGTGAATCAGGACGCATCTTCTACTTCCTCTTCCTTCTCTACAGGCTCACCCATTATTTCTTCTTCCAGAAGATCAAAGTATTCCTGTGTAAACATTAACTGGCCGCTCTCCGCTAGTTCAGCGGTTCTGTCTGGCATCTTACCGTCCAAGAACATCTCTATGGATTTCTTAACTGCTTCTTGAAACTTCATGTTATTCTCCTACGCTAACCACCAAGGCTTAGACCCTGCGCCAAGTACTGCACCACCAATTTGCAAGGCAGACTGCAAGAAGCTATTTCCACTAGAAGTCTTGCCAGATTGAGATTGTATTTGTGCGGCTAGTAGTAGGTATTCTCTCTGCATATCGTTATCAGAAGATTTCCATATGTAGTCTAGAATATTATCGGCATCATCCCACAACCTGTTCTGGGCTTCTTGTGATATACCTAGAGCAGCTTTTACATCAAAACTTGCTGCATCAAAGTTCATCTGGGTATTAGTAGTGGCTACTTTTTGTATCCAATCGCCATTGTACTTATCAATGAAGAACTGCTGCTTGGCAGTAAACTGTTCTCTGTTGTTTCTTAGCTCTGCAACGTACTCTCTATTGTCGTTGATTTCCCCAGCATTAAATTTAGCTAGTGTATTGATAGTAGTAGCATTATCTGTATCAATTGCAACATTCATAGTGGCATAAAATTCGGCTGCATCGTTACTTTCTTGGGAAGCAAATAGCCGTGCAGCATTTTCGGCTGCTGTATTGGTGAACAGAGCATCTTTCATAATCTGTTTGTTGATTACTTCAGACTGCTGCTCGTTGGTAAGATTTGATAAATCCATTTGCAAGAACGCTTTAGCATCCTGTACAGCAGCAACTTCGTGGGCTTTCATTACAGCTAAATCAACAGTAGCAATTGTCTTTGCTTTATTAATGATAGCCTGTTGTCTGTTATCTAAATTCTTGAGAGTAACAGTTTGAAAGAACTTAGCGTCTTTATCCGCTACACCCAGAGTAGCTTCCATGATGGCATTTGCCATTGACTCTGTAGCAGCGGTTCCAGACAGACCACCAAAGGTCATACTCTTGGATACGTCTCTTGCTACCCCCTGCGCCCATGCGGGTATACGAGCGTTACCATTACTGTCCTTAAACTCAGCAGCAATCAGTTTAGCCTGACCAAGTACCGTAGCCTTAGAGTCAGTGTAGTTACCTTCACCTAATGCTTGAGCTAATAACTTTCCATCAGCCGTACTAGTATCAATTATACTGGATATATTCTGTGAGGCGAAGTCATTTAGTGCTTTACCTAGTGGACCTTTACCTTCTGAAATTGCCTCAGTATCAATCACATAGTCTTCGGCATTTACTAGGTTATCATCATCTATTTCACCAGTAACTGCGTCCACTTTCATATCGTCAGTGATAGTGTTTGTGGCAGCATCGTAGGTGGATATAGGCTCACCTGTTACATTATCGACTGTGGCTACGTTATCTACGGTAGATACTTCTGGGCTGATGTCAGCCATCTCTTCCATATCACCAATCTGTGCGCCATCCGTATTTGCATCTAGACTTGGTACAACGTCAGATAGTTTTAAGCCTCTATCGTCTAAAAACTTCATGGGGTCTGCTAAGATAGCATTCTTCTCATCTTGAGAGGATATCAATCCTGCTGCCTCAGCCATGTCTAGAACACTCTGTGCAATGTCATCTACGTTGGTAGAGCCATCTGAGCCATCGCCCCCCGTATTAGCATTGTCGGCTGCTTCCTGCATAATTTGATCAGCTTTATCATTATCCCCGCTATCACGGGCCTCTTGAGCCATCCGCTCATACCCGGTTTGACCAGTTTCGGGGTCTTTAATTGAGAGAGCATCTACAACCTTTCCACCTTCTACTTTTACTTCGTAGGGTAATCCAAGGAAGTTGTACGAGTATTTCATAGTGCCGTTGTCATAGACTTGCCGTCCACCTATAACTTCACCGTTTGCAATATCTTTCTCAGGGTCTAGGTTATTAGCCCATCCTGCCAATGCCCCAATGATACCAGTACCCGAAGCAAAGCCCATAGCTTTACCAAATCCACTGGGAGCCTGTCCTTTGATACCCGTATCAGATTTATTATCAAATATAGAGATGCCATTATTAAAGAAACTGGCGGCTCCACTAGTCTTTAGAGCAGCACCTTCTTGAATTTTATTAGGGTCTTTGATGTTGTTGAGAGCCATTAGTTGCTCAACACTCATGCCTTTATTTTTGGCTATCTCACTTAAGGTTTCACCCTTTTTAACAACGTGCCCTGTACTAGCAGAGTTTGCACTACCTGTAACAGTTTTGCCTGTATTGGTTGTATATCCCCCAGAAGAGTTAGCCGCTATAGGGGTATTATCATTAGTATTAACAAGGTTCCCGCCAACGTAAGATGCACCATCGCTAGGCGTAAAGACATTTGCCACACTTTCTGAGAAGCTGTTACCGCCGCCAAATGTATCCGACCAGAAGCCCATTATAAATTATCCTTCTCTTTTTCACACGCACGGATACGATCCCGTAGCTTGGCGTAATCTGCTATAGCCACTGGTATAGCGAAATAGCCTTCATCTAGGCTCTCAATCTCTGTAGCAAGTCCTTTGTTCCAGTCCTTAGAGTACTGCTCCATAGGTGGGCAGTAGACTTCCAGATCGGTTCTATAGACCGTTCCCGCGCAGCCGCTCAGTAAGAGACTTGCGGTCATTAAGGCTATCGTCTTCATGCTCTGCCATTGCCTTGTAAAAATCAGTATTTTTCTTCTGGGCCTGTAGATCGTCCTTGAGGACTTTATTCTTTTCCTTGGCCCGTCCTGTGACCTGACCCATGACATAGAGTATGGGTAAGGCCAGTGCTAATGCACCAATAATGTAACTCTTTATTTTACCAAAGATGAACACTAGTGGATGCCTTCCTTATTGTCTTTGTACCTAGCGTATGCTGCTAGAGCGATACCGCCGACTGCACAGAGCAGGAAGATAGTCTTGAGGCCGTCAGCGTAAGCTACAAGCCCCTGTAACTGTCCGGCAACCTCATTAAGTCCTGTGGCTGCACCAGCAATACCCACACCAGCCATCGTCTTAGACTTAGTGAGAGGCTTAGGTGCTTCTGCGGTAGGCTTCTGGGGCATCTCTGGGCCACCCTCATCAGAGGGCAACTGTGCGTCTCTGGAGAAGATAGCGGCCTCAGCAGTACGTCTACGAGTTAGTCCACGTAAGGGAGTTAGCTTACCGTCTACTCTGGCCTTGTTCCACCTCATAATCTGCTCAGGGCAATCGTCATAATTTCCAGAGTTCAGACGCTTCAGCAAAGTTGATGACTTGAACGCACCACCACCTAAGTTGAATACAAACGATACTAACGCATCATACTGTCCTTGAGATAGAGGTACGTTAACCAGACGCTTAACAATTTTACCGTGTTCATCTAAATCATGGATTAGCCGCTGTTCAGCCTCTGCTACAGTACAGTTCATACCAGAGCGAATGCCTTTAGTGGCCCCATAACCCAGAGTCCACTTTCCGGCTGGGCACCTATACGAATGGACTAAACCATCATCCTTTAGTTTATGTAGACCCTCGAACTTCTTAACCAGTTCAATACAGTCTGTAGACACTTTATGTGGGTGCATATTAATACCTTACCTTCATCTGTTTAGAAAATCGGGATCGGGTCTTGTTTGAGATATCATGCCAGTTTGTTGGTAGGGAGAGGCCGCGAATCCCCCGATTTGGGCCTGTGGGGTTAGTGCCCCCATTCCAGTATTACCTTCAGTACGTTTTGCCTGAAGCTGCTGTAACCGTTGACCAATATTAATCAGACTAGAGCCAGTCTCTTGGCCTTGCACATTAAATTTCTTAAGAAGCATATTACCTTGCTGATCCATAGCGCGGGTAATTGTATTGCCTTGAGAATCAATGCTGTTCTGGATCAATTGACCATTATCATCAAATGCTGCACCCATCTGCTCAAAGTCTGCTCTCATATTTGCGTCCAGACCTTCTTGTCCGGCAGCAAGTTTTGCTAAGTCTCTAGCAGCAGTAACTTGCCCAGCATCCATCTGAGATAGAATACTAGCAGATTGGTCACCCATTTGAGTAATGCTTTCAGCAATAGCTGCCTGTGCAAGTTCAGAGTTATTTGCTGCTGTATTAGCCTGTTCAATAAATCCGCTTTCTACAGCACCATCTAGCTGACCAATACGGTCATCTACACCAGTAGCTACGTCTGTTAATTGATTGCCCAAAGCCTGTTGACCTGTAGCAGCAGCCTGAGCAAATGTGCCCATGTCTTCACGCAGACGATCAGTCTGATTAGATTGAGCAGTAGCCAAGTCAGCGCGTGACTGTTGAGCTAACTCAGTATCGTCACCATAGCGTTCTGTGAATGAGTCAAAGCTAGATTGAAAACCCTCTTGGTTAGACTGCATATTGGCCTGATTTTCTAGCTGAGAAGTTGCGTAGGCGTCTGCTCTTCCAGAGAAGGCATCCAAGTTATCTTGTAACTGCCCCTGACCATCCTGCAAATTAGATTGAGTATTAGTAAGCTGGGTAGATGCATCTCCGAAGCCCTCAGCTAACGCTTCCCCTGTATCCCCAAACCCTGCGGTCATAGCTGTATTGGCAGCATCAAACTGAGCAGTACGATCAGCCTGTGCGTCTGCAAAGCCTTGGGCTTGGTCCGTAAATCCTTGATCTACCGCACCCTGAATGTTTGCCTGACCAGTGTCCAGAGTATCAAACCGACCACCCATGTCATTAAATCCACCAGTAACATCTGTTTGTAGATTACCAATAGAGGTAGCGTTGTTAGATAAAGCTGTAGCGTTATTGCCTACACCAGTATTAACGGTATCAAACTGGGTATTCATTCCCTGATTATACTGATCCATCAAGTCCTGTAGATTGGTAAATCCCGCAGTTAGATTACTGCCAACCCCTGCTACGGAAGTATCTAATCCATCAAAGCGATTATCAAAGGTATCATACCTAGCCGAAGCATCATCACGGGCATCAGTAATTTGACCGCTGATACCTACTTGGTTATCCGCTAAGGCTTGGTACTGATCATCTCCAAGACCTGTATTTGTTACGTTGGTATCACCGCCGCCGCCGCCCATATTAGAACTCCTTTATGTGAACTTTGTCTGGCTGTTTAAATCTGCGCCAGTGGGCTGGTACTCTCTTGCCCAAGATTGATTGTGAGTGTTTCATCATGCCGCGCATGACTTTGGTTGTGTGACCATACGGAGCTATAAATTCTATTCCCCATAGCTGTAGGTCAGTAATAATATCGGGCCGCTGGTATGTAGCCTCTTCGGGTATCCACCTCTCTGAAGTAAATCCCTCTGCCTCACCTTCGGTCAGCCACGCCCAAGATACAAATCCTATAGGCTTATCTTTATCGTAGAATAGTCTGGCCTTGTTATGAAGCAGGGGAAATACACAGTAGTGGTTAAATTCAACTAGCGTGTAGAGTCTATGATCTGCGGATTGGTTAAACAAGAAAAGACTGTCTAGTACAGCTTTTTGTAGTAACATGTTGCAATCATTATAGCACTTAACTAGATGCTATTACAAGCCCTTAAGCTGCTTCTTTTGTTTCTTCTAGTGAAGCAGTCAGCATATCCATGAATGCTTTCTTGCCTACGCCTAGTTGATCTAAGTTAAACTGAGTAGTGCCAATCTTACGATCAAGATCAGCGACATGGTTTACCATAATCTTTTGCTGATCAGTAAGCTGATCCTCAGTATATTCTTTGTCGTTGATGACAATGGTTTTTTTGTTTTCAGCCATTGCGTTTCTCCTAGTTAAGTTAAAATTAAGCCGCCCACGGCATACCAGAGGCTTCGGCAGTCTTACGGGCAACCTGTGCTGTTACTTTACCCTGACGGTTTGTTTCGATACGAACCTTAGCTTCGTCGGCTGTTTCTTCGCCTTCGATCAAGCTGTTATACACCCAACCAAGCACTGCGGCTTCTGTTAGGTCAGCATATGGTACAAAGTCAGACGCCGTAGCATCAGGCTCAAGACGTAGCTTACCGCCTTCTACTGCCGTGCAGTTTGCGTGAGTATCGTCTTGTACATGACATTCCCAATAGACAGTTTTAACACCGCCTGTGGCATCGTCACGAACCATGTCGTTAATTTTCCAAGTTGTAGTTTGAGCCATTGTTTGTTTCTCCTTTATGGCTGGGGGTTAAGCGTTTTCGAGCGCCGTGATACGGGCTTCGAGTTCTTTGATTGTGGCGACCAAGAGAGGCACCAATTTGCTTTGGTCAATGCCTTGATAAACAGGATTGCCATCTGCATCGACCTCGTTGTGGGTGCCTGTGACAGCCTCTGGTACGACTGTCTGAACCTCATGTGCAAGGAAGCCATCCACTGTAGTATCCGCATCAGCAATGAAGTTAAAGCGTGACGGGTTAAGTTGCTTTAGGCGATCTGTTGCGCCTGTCATTACAACTACGTTTTCTTTTAGGCGGTAGTCGGATGAGGTGTTGTAGGATGTGGATGTGCCACTAACGTAAATTGAACCCACAGCATCGTTGTTATGCCTAAATTGCACAATGGTGCCGTGTGAATAATACCTGTTGAGATCAAGCGCAGTGGCTTTCTGACTTAGAATCTTAACAGTAGGGTCAGCCCCACCTACATTTGGATCAATAGTGTAAGGTTCAAAACGTGCAGCACTATCAGTTGAGGCATACGCTGCAACGTGCAGTGTATCATTTACACTGCTTATGTTTATGCCTACACGGTTTGATGACGCATCTACGAACAACATATGAGATACATTGTCACTTTCAACACGGAAGTCTTGATCCACGCCTGTTTGGTTAAACACAACCGATTTTTCATCACCGCTCAATCTGAAGTATTCAACTGCGGATAATGCTGTTTGATCTTTTACATAAAACCTTAACTGCGAATCCGTATTGGCTCGTGTTCTATTCCCTGCGGTCTTTAAGAAACCTTCAATAGAACCTGCCGCATAAGCATTATCTGTCCCTTGCCCAATAAAGTTTATTATGCCCGTGACAGAGCTACTTGGATTTGGGTAAGCCCCGTTGTTTGTCCAAACACCTAAATCAAGGCGTGAACTTGCCGATGTTGTTGCAGACGTAGTGTTGTTACGGATGGAGAAATACGTTGTACTAGATGAACCGCTACCAAGCAAGAACTCACCATTCGCACCGTTAATCGTACTACTGTCACCAAATATAAGTGTACCGTTTCCAGACGCATCCAAATACATTGCATGACTTAATCCGTCACTCTCGACGCGGAAGTCACGGTCACGCCCATCTTGGTTGAAAACTGTATCACCATTTGTAAGTTCAAGAGCGGTTGCCGAGGCTCCAGCCTGACGAATGGTAAATATGAGGCTGCTATCTTCTGTTGCATTACTTACATCATCTTGTCGAGCGGTGATTTTTGCCAGAAAAGTTTCGGCGGCACTATTATTAGCGGAAAAGTTTATTTCTCCCGCGAGATCTCCATCTGCGGGGCTACTAGATAAACGTGTAAGTTTTAATATAGGCCCAACTGAGGCGTTGCCGTTATCAGAAGCTAAAGATAATGCGATATCATTCCCCGGCGTAAACACATTCAGAACGCCATTATAGTCTGCTGATGTGCCGATATTTACATGATTATTCCCCGCATCAACAAACAGCGCATGGGTGTTGCCGGTACTGTGAACCTTGAAATCTATGTCCTGACCGGCGGCATTAAATTGAGTCAAACCGCTCTCATATTGCATGATACTGCGAGTTGTTCCCGCAACGATCCCTTGCAAATCAATTCTGGCATCCTCTGAGCCATCTGACGCATCCGCTATGCGTCCGGCAATCTGACCATATGTTACAGTCTGATCCGCATCATTCTTGCCCTGCCATGACAAAATCCCGATGAAATCGTCATCGGCGGGTGATGATGAATCTCTCAAAAGATTAACATATGGCCCTGCCGCCGCACCCGTTCCAATATTGGTGAATGTTGTTGTTGCCCTTACGGTCAAAGTATCGGTGGATGAATTACCAATCGTCGTGTTGCCATTCATTGTAACGGCGTCTGTTGTTACCGTACCAGTAAAAGTAGGAGAAGCCGTAGGAGCAGCGCCGACAACTTCTGCCACACTGATTTGTCCATCAGCCAGTTCAGCATTATCGCTTATCAAATTGGCGAGTGTTCTTGCCTTGCTCATTAGCTAGTCCTCTAAATTAGGGTGTTTCTGATGCAGCTTCCGCAGCCGCTTGTGCTTCAGCCGCTGTCTGCGCCCAGCCTCTTGTGAATGCATCTGCTACGATTAGTTCACGGGTTGCTGGGATCTGTACGCCTTCATCCAATGCACGGGTTGTGTACATCTGGATGATTTCATCGTTAGCAATTCTGGCACGTTCAGTGACTGCGTTTTCAGCCCAGTCTTGTGGAGATAATGCAGCGTACTCTAATCCTTTAAGCTGAGTGTCTGTTAGTGTGATTGTTATATCTGGCATTGTTGCCTCCTATTATCCTATTAAGTATCCGAAAAATACACTATTAGCTGCTACACCTATTCCCGTGTGATCGGCATAGTCTATGTGAGGCTGAACATAGTCATTTTCTCCCAATACAACTACACCCGATACGGTGTGAGATGCGTGATCATTGCCCGTTACCAAGTTTGAAACTTGGTTGTTTAACAATAGCCGTGTGCCGCCATTGACCCTAATGCTAGAAACGATATCTCTTGCATAAGCAGTACCACTTCCGTAGTATCCTATGTTGATGCATAAGAAATAGTTTCCCGCCACAGGCGCAGTAAAGCGGCTTGTGGAAGTATTAAAAGAACCACCAACATTTACTACGACACTACCAAAGGTGATTGCAGTATTTTGTGAACCTGTTGGAATAGTCTGAGTAGAGCCTTTGGTAATATGAAAACAGGGCTGATACGGCATCGTGACACGACCTAGGCTGTCGATCCGCATCCTCTCACTATTAGAACCAGCGTGGGTTCGTGTTCTAAACTTTAAATCACCAGCATAATTACCGTTGTTGCCGTTTGCTTTAACTCCTTCAATGGTAGCAAATGTGGTGTGTGAGCCATTAGTATGGTACTTACCACCAAAGTTAATAGCACCACCGTTTTCAGTATCCACACCTGAAACAACCGCCGTGTCATCCATGACACTCAGCATTTCCCTTGCGCCAGAGGAATTTACATCTTTAGCTCCCCAAAACTGAACTCTAGCGTTATCTACTAAGGTGTTTGGTTGCGTACCAGCGACTATTCTACCATCGCTTGTGATTTTAAGCCTAGGAGAACCACCATCCGTGGCTGAGTCACCTGTTAAGAAAGTTAAAGAGTTTTTGCCGCTTATATTCCCACCGTAGTAAGTACCAAGCGATATGCCGCCGTTGACACCTTCAACTCTAACGGATGGGTAGTAACTGTTAGTGTCGCCCTCAATATAAATTCTAGGATTAGTGCCTTTGATATGTAAGGATTCCGTAGGAGAGTTATTGGTAATCCCAACCTTACCTGTCGATGAGATGAACATACGCTCTGTCAAATTAGTGTAAAACGCAACATGATTAGCACTATCTGTTCCGATATTTAAGGGAGCAGAAGCTGAGACAACAGCCGCTATATTTGCACCAAAAGGGCCGTAAGTTGTCTGTGTCGAGCCACCCATATCAATCTGTAATGACTTACTGTCATCATTATTTAACTGTAATCGTGCCGCTGATGATGAGTGTGTATTAGATATAAGCGCACCGTCATAGGATGTAGATGCGTGGACGGATAATTTCTTACTAGGCGAACTCGTACCAATGCCTACCGATCCCGATGAGGTGATGTTAAGGTTACTTGGACTTAAGCCTAATGTTTGCCCTAAAGAAACTTTACCAGATGAAACATTTACATAACCAGTATCCGTTCCATCAGTAATGACTATTCTCGCAGCGGTGTCTGTGCTTGTAAAAGTCGCTACATTTTCATCAGAAGTTGAAACACTTAAACCATCAGCCGTGACAGTGCCTTGGACATCCAGATTACCCGTCATAGTATCGCCCGACAGGTTCACATAACGTGCGTCTGATTGTGTCTGCGTGAGATGATCTGCTAAAACAAATGTTCCGTAGCCTACGATCTCAACAATGTCGTTTACTGTAGTTCCAGTAGCAAATACTACTGAGGTTCCTGAAGTAGCGGTTACGTCTGTGCCAACTAACTGCTTCACGCCGTTCAAAAATACGTCTACATATCCAGCATCATATGTGGCAGCAAATACTGTCTGACCAGCCGTAGCTGTGTAGCTGTAGCGGTTTGTAGTACCGTTTACTGATGACCCAGCATTCGTCCAACCATTAGCGGAGTATACCTTCATAGCACCCGCTGTTGAGTCAAAATACAGACTGCCTACAATCAGGGCATCACCGTCATTATCTACAGTGGGAGCCGAAGACTTAGCGCCAAGGTAACGGTCATCAAAGCTATCCAATGAAGCCGCCGCAGAAGAAGCTGAACTTGCAGCCGCTGTAGCTGAGTTGGATGCATTAGTAGCCGAAGTTGCGGCATTGGATTCTGAAGTCGCTGCGTTAGAGGCCGAAGTCGCCGCTACAGTTGCTGATCCAAGGATATTGTCTACATAGGTCTTTGTGGTAGCGTCTGTACCCGCTGTAGGAGTACCCAAGCCAGTAATCTTGTTAGACCCCATAGCCAATGCGCCAGACATCGTATCGCCTGATTTAGATACACGGGTATCACGCTGTGTGTCTGTATATACTTTTGTAGCTACATCCTGTGCGCTTGTAGGATCACCTACGCCAGTAATCTTGTTAGTAGACATGGCGATAGCGCCTGTCATAGTGCCACCAGCTTTAGGTAGTTTAGTAGCGATAGAGTTTGTTACAGTAGTGCTGAAGTCATCATCGTCATTGAGGGCATCTGCTAGTTCGCCTAGTGTATTAAGCCCTGCACCAGCATCACCAATCAGCGTAGATATTTCACCATCTACATAGGCTTTGGTGGCTGCATCTTGAGCATTAGTAGGATCAGTCAGGTTCGTAATGGTAGCCGTTGTACCAGCGTTCATATTCAACGTGCCATCAACTGTGACGTTGTTGAAGCTAGATGTACCGCTAGAGGTTACATTACCCGTTAGATTACCAGTGACATTGCCTGTGATTGCACCGCTTACGTTACCCGTGACATTACCCGTCACGTTACCAGTTAGTGCGCCAGTTATCCCACCAGAAGCAGACAGAGTAGTAAAAGCACCGCTAGAAGTTGAGTTAGCGCCAATAGCAGCACCGTCAATTGAGCCACCGTTAATATCAACTGTTGCCAAAGTTGCTTGACCTGAAGTCGATACGGTTGTGAACGCTCCTGTGGACTGTACCGCAGACCCGATTGCTGTGCCATCGATGTTACCGCCGTTGATATCAACAGTTGCTAAAGTAGATGTTCCAGAAGCGCCTAAAGTGGTGAAAGAGCCTGTGCTTGGGGTAGACGCACCAATAGTAGCCCCGTCAACAGAACCGCCGTTAATATCGGCTGTGGCAGCGACTAGGCTAGTATTTGCATTCAGTGTAGTGAACGTACCAGCGGCAGGAGTAGTAGTACCAATCGTAGTACTATCAATAGCACCAGAGTTCAGGTCAATCGATGTGATTGTGGTTGTGCCAGTAGCCGACAGATTAACTAGAGTGGTATCTCCAGTTACACCAAGCGTTGAACCTAGAGCCGTTGCTCCTGTGATATTTAGAGTACCACCAGCGGCTACGTTACCAGAGGCTGAAATACCACCACTAAGGAACAAATCCTGAAAACGGTTGCTGTTATCGCCTAAGTCCACGGTATTAGTGGCTGCGGGTAGGATAGCTGTACCAGAATTGACTTGTACCAGTTCACGCCAGACGGCTGCACCAGTGCTGTTTCCTACACAAATGTATATACGACCAGTAGTAGTGTTTTCCCACAAAGAACCCGGAGCATATCCATCGTTATTATCATCTGTTACGGTAGGAGTGGTTGTGGCATCCAGTTTATTCTTACCACCAATCCCACCATGTTCTGCTGGAAGATATCCAGCTACAGAAGTGGTTAGATTAATCTTGGGAGAGTTGCCGGTAGTGCCATCGTGAGAGTGCCCAGAGGATGCATTAAAGGCAGCAGATACTTGGTTAAATTCTGCATTCAGAGGGGGTGCGGTAATGTTTGCACCATTGATAATGGTAGCAAGGGATTGCCGTGTATATCCTGCCATCTTCTATCGTCTCCCTGCGGGTGTAAATTCAAAGACCATTCCTTGGATTGAGAATGGGAAAGTCTGTCCAACAGTCACGAAAGTTGCCTGTGCAGAAAATCCTGATCCTTGAACATCTGTGGTCATAATTGGTTTAGATGAACCGCCGTACAATACGTTGGCGGCGTTGTATGTTATGTTTCGTCCAGCATACCGTGTTGGAGCGCCTGTGGACTCCTGAGAGTATGTTGATGGAACGCTGGTATCCCCATCTCCCCAGTCATAAGTCATTGAAAGTAACATCTCCAACGGACCTTCAGCCCGAATAAATGTATTTACTTTCCTTAGCATCTTACGTGTTTCAGTCTCACCAAAATCTAGATAGGGTGTGGCATAAACAGAAACGATATCATTGTTGTTAAAAGAAGTTCCGTTCTCTTGGCGGTGTACTACTCCAGAGTAATCTCCATGAAGTATAAACTCTGTTGTACCTACATATCCGCTTGTGCAGCAAGAGGCCCGTATTCCAAGTAACTCACCAAACTCCCAACTTATAGAACCGCTACTGTTAGTAAGACCACCAATAAGCCCTTCACTATCAGTTTCATTCTTTAAATTGCTTCCTTCATCCTGTTGGAAAAAGTAGCGTATCTGAGACTTAGACCTAATAACTACACCGCTTAGAGTGCTCATATCATTATTAGCAATGGTATCTACAAGGGTAGCCTGAATAGGTTTACTGACAGTTTCTAGCTCAACGTCACCAATACGAGATGTACCAGCAACAGGCCGGAAGCCATCAGGAGCGAGGAACATTAAATCTCCACCAATCTCCAGTACACTATCTCTGGCAACGCAGCCAACATTAGAAGTAACATTCTCTATAATAAAGTTATTAGAAGTGTTGACGTTAATCTTCTTAATGCCGTTATCCCCAAAGACAAATAAGTCATCGCGGAAAGGCTTAATCTGTACTACATCAAATCCTGCGGGAAGTTGTCCGGCTCCCGAAGCACTTGTCCAATCGTACATACCATCAGCATCTGCTGTATTGGTAGGGGCAGAGTGAGCTACTATGGCGCGAGAGGCTTCGTGTCCTGCAAGAAAGAGGTGGTTTTTAAATACATCAACCAGAGCGGGTGCATTAACGGCCTGAGCGCCTCCAGCAGTATTAGAACTATGTCCAGCAGTGTATCCTCCGCTGTTACTAGATTTGATCTCTTCCCAATGTGAACCATCGAATATAATGGCTGGGTTTACTCCATCTACAAAACAAATCTTGTTGCCTGTACCGAAGTTAAAACTTACATGGCGTAGCTTCTGTACTGTTAGACCGTTTAAAGTCATAGGACGTACAACTGAATGATCTAGAGTAAATTTTCTCCAGCCAATATATGCCGTGTAATAATAAAAACTGTAGTTGCTTCCACCAGCATCTTGCCGTGCAGCGATTATCTGTGTTGAATTAGTTACGTCATTCTTAAATATAGCTAGACCAAGTACTTTACCTTGACCTGTTGTTTGACCGTCTACGGTAACTTCGCCGTAGTCATTGTCGTACTTACCAAAGCCCTCAATACGCCGATAGCCGCCAAATAATGACGGCTCATAGTTAACTAATCTGGTAGCCGATCCGGGAGCATTATCCGATAAATCAAGATGATTTTCGTTACTGTTTAGACCACCACTACAGACCAGTTTGAATGACTGGATTTGGTCAGGCATTAAAATCTAATCCTAGTATCACGTACAGAGGCAGTATTGTTTATGTACAATGTCTGAAGGTCTTTGATGCCTTTTTCAAAGGCCATGAAAGCAGCCTGTGCAGACTCCATGTTGTCCTTAAACATATACATATAATAGATAGCGCCATCTATCAGCACACTGTCGTGGCTTTCTGGAACTCGCGTTACGTCTGTAGCATTCGTGATATCAGTAAAATTCAGAAAGTAACTGAAACGAATACTATATGCTTTATCAGGAGATGGAGTCACTCCATACCCATTCCCATGAGATGCAAATGCAAAATCAGGAATACCTCTACCAGTATTGCCTGAGTCCATATCGGTGTCTCTGTGGTTCTTCAGCCAGTCATCACGATCCATATAGGCCAGTGTCTTATAGCCAATGCCAAATGTATCATTCTTCTGTATCTGAAAGCTATTCCAATCTACGGCCTTGAAGTATTGGGGCCAAGTATATTCTTCTTGTCCGACTACCAAAGTGGCAGTGTGTTGTGCAGCATTGAAAGGCCACTCAAACTCAGACTGATTTATTTTAGCTAAGGCTGCTTTAACCGCATCCTTCACTAGAGCCTGTACACCCCGTATAGAACTAAATTCATCCGCAGCTATCTCAACTTCGTTGAGGCGGCGAAGAACTAGATTACATAGATCAAGGTAAGTAGACGGCATAAATAAACCTCAAAAAGTGAGGGGCCAGTGCTTGACCAGCCCCTCTGTTAGTTCTAGGCTAAGTTGTAGTTCGCAGTGAACAGAGCTTCTGGGCGAAGAATCTTGCGCCCATATAGCTGCATACCGCGCACAACATCCGCGAAGGTTGTTTGACTACGGAAAGTCTCTGTTTTAGCGATCTGCTCCGCAGTTGCTACAGCAGAACCATGACCAGCAACCAGTACACCAAAGTTAGTTTCGGAACCCGCAGCAGCGGCAGTTCCTGCACCTGTACCAAGGTATGGAAGGTTGTTCGACTTGTAGATGGAGAAACCACGGATTGTTCCGGGCAACTTACCATTACGCATCTCATCACCACCGCCGAAGTCAGAATTGATGAGCTTACTTGACTCGTCCATTAATACTTCTGCGAATACGGGGTCAATTACAAGCCACCTTCCATCTGTGTCCACATTAGCAACGTCCATCTGACGGGCAATGCGGTTCATGATAGCCAATGGAGAAGTGATACCACCAGCACCACCACCAGCGGCGATTGGGATAGAAGTAACTTCACCGTCTACACCAAGGTCACTGCCAGAAAAATCAGTGATATCCAACTTGTTAGCTGCAAGTAATTCGTCATTACCAGCATTGGTATCTGATTTAGTACCGTTGATATCGCCAGATGCTGAACGCCGCGCCCATGAGCTTGGTGTCTTCCAGCCTGACATGTAGCCAAGTACTTCTGCGTCAAAGGTATCACGCAATTTGTAACCCGCACGATCCGATGCTAAATCTTGGAACGAAACGTGGGAGTGCGCTTCCTCGATATCGTCGATAGCGAATTGGAAATATGAGGCTTGATCAACGATCATTGTGAAATCAGCGTCAGTCAAGTCTTGCGTTGATAGAGCAGTACCACGCTCGTAGTTAGTGATTGTGATATCTGGTTCTTTGATGATTTTAACACTGTCACCAAACTGAGCGATTTCACCGCTGTAGTCAGTATTAGTAACTGCATCAACTACAGAAGCCTTGCGAAACGCTTTCTGTACTTTTTTAGAGTAGATAACTGGTGAGAAGTTACCTGAGTTCAGGTTAGTATAACCGTTTGCCTGTGGAAATGCCATTTGTTGTCTCCTTGAATGAAATGGCTGTAAGTAAGCCTCTACGAATAGAAGCAGCTAAATCAGACAATTAAACGTCAGTGTCAGCTTCTTTGGAGTATCGACAAGCGGGTCCAAGTCTACTGGTGGACTTCTAGTATTATTATCTGGAGGGGGAGAATATGGGGTATACTACTACGAGTGTCCTATATTCTAGTTGTTCAATGGTTTCATTATAACACATTGAGTTAGTTACTGCAATAGTTAACTGTTATAATATGCACCCTCATGGGCGCATCCGAAGGATACAGTTGATTGTTTTTAACGTCAACTATACCCTTCGACTTATTTACCGTGCAGCGCCGGAAATATCGTATGCAAATTGACCAGAACGGATAGCTTCTTGAATTGCTTCCTCGTTCTTTTCAAATTCTGCATCACTCATGTCTTGGACCATACTCTCGGAGTAAGTAGCCCGTTTGCCTGTGGCAGGGGAAGACGATGATGTTCGTCCTACTGCTTGAGCAGCAGACTTACTTCCCTTACCCCCACGCTTCATATCAGCCTTGTACAAGTCAATTGTACGAGCCGCCCATGTAGCATCTGTGTTGTTCTTATAAACACTATCCTGCATGGCAGAGGGTTGCATAGAAACCCACTCATGGAACTTAGGGTCTTGCCGTATCTGTGCAAAGTCAGGATGTAGCTTCATTAGCTGCTGTTCTGCACTCTGACGGTGTAACGACTTCTCAAACTTCTCTACCTCAGCGAGACGCTTTTCACCCTGCTGTAGGGCTTCATTCGCTCTCTTACGAGCAATCGTGTCAACGATCTTAGCGACATCTGGGTAGCGGTTTGACCACGCCTCAACTTCAGCATCCGTCTTTGGAAATCTGATCTGTTTGCGGGTGGCTTCATCTAACTGCTTCTTAACAGCAGCGACTTCTTGATCCTTCTGATCACGCACAGTTTGAATGTGCCGTTGGATATCTTGATAACGCTTCTTGTAGCTTTCCTCTTCAGCATCCAACTGTTCAACAGGCTGTTCTTGTCCAACCTCTTCACTATATGTTAGATTATCTTCCGGCTCAGGAGCGCGTGTGTATTTCTGTTTCTGTTCCATAGGTTCCTCTTATGGGTCCGACTAGCGGGTATCCATGCTAAATTGTGAATGCGTATTTCTGTTTTTTAAGCATTCCGGGAAGTTTAGATGTCTTAGGCAATACTTCTTCGATATCGTCTAAATCATCCAACATATCGTCTACCTGAACGGCAGCGATCTCTAAGTCGATGTCCTCTGATGGAACATCTTCTTGTGTTTCTGGTGTCTCTGAGGCTTCTTCTTGTTCGGTATCGTCTTCATACGAAACTTCGGCGTCCTCAAAGCCTTCGCTATCGGGTTCTTCTTGGTCAACATGATGGATCAATCCCTCAGTATGCATGACCATAAGACCCATTTCTGCTTCTTCCTGCATACTCATAATATGCTTAAGCCCATGCCACTTAACTACGTGGGCGGGAAGGACGTATTCATCCATACTAATGTTGGCTTCAATATCATCCCGTACATTTTCAGGGTTAGAGCCAAGTGGTATGGGATTACCGCTCACGTTGTCGTATCCCATAATACCGTCTTTTCCACAGCCACAGCTTCCTTCGGACATTCCGCAGCCACAGGCCATACCGCCGTGTGCCGCTTGGAACTTTTCGTCCTGCTCAGGGTCATCAGCCATAGCTTTTTGTACAGCGTCTCCCCGTGCTTTCTCGTAATCAGATAGCTGGTTGTCGTTGTTCAAGTCAGCTTTCTTATCGTCTCGTACAAATGCCTTTTTAGCCATTTCTAAACCTTCCTCTGTGGTTATTCCCTTAGTGTTTGAGGCCAAGCCACCAAGAGCAAAACCCTGACCTTTAATAGATTCCCATACTGGACCCATGTTGAATCCTAGCTTTTGACCGCCCAGCATGAGGCCCATAAGCCCCAGCTTACCAACCTCTCTAACTCCAACTCTTTCGCCAACAGGGATGCTGTCTAGTTCTTCATAGTATTCATCTAATTTAGATTGAGCTTCTTCAGGCGTTGTGGTGTCCAACATCTGCTTTTTGTTTTCGATCTCAATCTCTCTGAGAGTATCTACAGCACTATCGCCAAACGCCCGTTGCCAGTTAACTCCAGACTTCTTTGCGTTCTCTACGGCAGTTTGTGTGTCTACTTCCTTACCATCCCAGATAGATGGAATGAGAGTTTGAGTGCCGTCTATATCAACGATAATGCCCCTTACTGTAGACAGTGTACCGTCTTCGTTTTTTACAGCCTTGTCATTGGCAATGTTAAATAGGTGGTGTTCTACTAGAGGTTCCATGCTAGTATCCTACAGCGGTAGCAAAACCACCTTGGTTAAAGGCATACCTAACTTGATTTACGATAGGGGTATCCCCTTTAGCGGGTAACGGTTCAGGAGCTTCAGCTTTCTTCCAGTACGTCACGCCTTTTGCGTAAACCCTGTCTCTATAAACTGTAGCAATATCAAAGCCTTTGACTGCCTGTCCTGTATTCATATCTATAAAGAGATGTTTGTCGAAGGGATTAATGCCCACTTCTACAACCGTATCATCCATTTCATTAAGAACATTTCTCTGTGAGGTAACATTGCCTTGAACAGACATGGCAGGAACTTTCTTACCATCTTCCGCTATAGCTCTTCGCTTTTTCTGATCTACGTGAAATGTACCGTTTTCTAAGGTAACTGCGGGTAAATAGGACTCTGCCTTACTATAGTTAGGAACCCCTTTTGAGTTTATTGGGTGAACTGTCTGCAACCTATTAAAAGGTGCTGGTGGACCATCAGGATCAATCTTGGAGTTTAGGTTTAAACGAACCGACTTCTCTGCACCTTCCTCTACAGGGGCGTTGATCATAGCATTTTTCGTAGGTCCACCCGCTGTACTTTTAGTTAAATCAATAGCTTCTAAGTCATCTATGGTATGGTTCTTTAGAACTACGTTGGGGTTTTCCATATTGAATTGGCTAGTTCCAATCTCTAGCTCATCACCAAATGCTGTAGCCATTTGAGTTTCTACGGGTGGATCATTTAGGGGTGGGCCACCATTGTCTCCAAACTTATATTGTGTACGATCCTGCCGCATTTGAGATATATTTCTTCGATATTCATCTCGTTCAGCCTGATCAATAAGATTTGTATATTCGTTGGCTTCATCAACCATCTGTTGGTCAACATTAGTACCAAACTTGCCCATAGTTAAAGCACGTTGGTCTGATCCTAGTGGCTTTCCCTGTAGTCTACGGGCTTCAAAAAAGTCTCTATGAAGTATCTCGTAGGGTAATGCACCAAGAGTACCTACATACCCATCTGCACCAGTGGGTCCAAACTGAGCAGAATAAGTTTTATGTTGCTTTACTGGGCCGTATAATTCAGAGCCTTGTGTGCTAATCTTAGCTACAGACGTACCTTCTAATGAAGGAGTTGTAAGTAGTGAGGGCTTTGTAATTCCTACTCGGGCATCTCCCATATTTGGAAAACCTTTTTTGGTATACTCACCTCTATTAAGTTCTTGCCAAATTAAACGCCTACGAGTTCCCGGAACATTATCAATTAAATACTGCTCTGCACCAGAATCTGATATTCCCGGAAAGTCACGATCTATATTAGTTCTTATCCAGCTATCTAGTTGATCAACATCAGCTTTTTTAATGTTGGGTAAATCCTGTCGGATCATATCCATAGCAGTGCTAGTCATCATGTCATTGAAGTCTACGCCCTGTGGCCCCATCGCTGTAAATATTACTCTGGGATCACCACCTTCATCCGCTATTTTTTTGGCAAGGTCAGTCTGTTCTTTTACAACATTAGGCATAGATGCAAATGCCCCAGTGTAAGGATCACGCATAAATCCATCGCCACCACCTAAGTATATAGGATTAGTAAAAGTGTAGTCTCTAGCTCCACCCTTAATACCAAGTAGTTCTTTCCCTGTGTCTGACCTATCAGCGGGTAATGGTATAAGTGTAGTGTCTTGTAGATCATCGATTACTAATGGTTTTTCTGGTATTAATTCTCCAGTATCCCTAGTCTGTACTTCAATGTCCTCAATGTAATTCGGGGGTTTGTTTTCGTAGTACCCCTGTCTTTTTGTTCCATCCCGCATAGTGGTTGGATCAAGCTCTGCAACTGTAGCTTTATTAACAGGCTTCTTAACTACATCAGCACCTAC
>UEXM01000623.1_pt1 | contig 36000 bp, 57 predicted proteins | sample 1796661 | NCBI WGS metagenome assembly UEXM01 (sample SAMEA4772469, study PRJEB27181) | metagenome
CCAGTTGTCTCTAAATCTTCAGAGGCTGGTTCATCATTTGACTGCAAAAATGCTGCCAAGTTATTCACATCTGTGCTCATTTGATACCTTCATGGTGTGTCAAGAGTTTAATGGTAGTTAAAGTTTATCATTTTTTTAATGGCAATTAAAGCTATAGCACGTCAGGCTGCTTGCTGTCATTGACCACTACTTTTGCCTCACCAATACAACGATCAATATAGGCCTCAATACGTGTTAGGTTTTGCATGGATTCATGGATATTAGCTAATTCCTCTAAATATCCATCGCCCTTGTTAACCTTTGTCAGCTTATCGAAGTACCCAGCCTTTAGTGCGGTGAATACTTCGGCAAGTAGCGGGTTACTCCTGAGAGCTTCCGCTTGCTGCCCTTTGGTTATTTTGTTCTGGTTCTTGGTCGCGCGGTCTGTCATCTGTGCCTTCTCCTTTTATGTCTACGTTTTCAGTAGTTTGTAACTTATCATAATCAAAGCGAGTTTTCATTATAAGCTGGTCATACTTGTATTGAAGCTCGCGCAATTGACTATCTCTAGCCTGTAAGGCGTCGCTCACTTCTTTCTTGTATGTTTGCTCCATCTTCATCATGTCAAGTTGTGCGTCGTACTTCTGTTCCATTTGCTTCATTTGCATCTGGAATTGACCCTTAACCTGTTCAGCTTCTGCTAGCGGGTTTTGCATTTGCTGCTGTAGCTGGCTAACCATGGTGCGTAATGAGTCACGTTCCGCTTCAACGATTTCGTCTGGCTCTTCTGGATTGTTAAAGAATTCAGGCACCGAGTCTTGACCTAGAGCTATTGTTATTTCGCTTAAAGTCTTAAACAGCTTAGTATTATCCACCATTGGATTACCCATTTGCTGTAATTGCTGCTGAATCTGGAATAAAGCAGATAGGCTCTGTACTTTCTTCTCGTCATCACCTGAACCTGTTCCAACTTTAGCGCAAATGTAATGATCATACTTCCACGACTTAGGGTCTACGGTCATTTCACGGCCAAGTAAGCGAACCTCAAGCTCAGTATCTTGGTAATGAGAAGCGAACCATGCGATGCCTTCCCATAGGTCTTTGTATCCAACTTCTGCAATAACCCTGGCAACAAGCTCAATACGGGACTTCTGCGCGTCGTCCATGCCTTTGAATCGTGTGGCAGTCTCTTTGTGTAGCTGATCAGCTTCAAGCGCTGAGTTAGCCATAGGTGCGCCTGTAGATGATTGTTTCTTGCCTTCCATAAACTGGATAACTTGCAATGATTTATCACCAACATATGGCGTAGCAATAGGCATTAATGATGCCTGCGGCTGTCCGTCAACGTAAATGGCCCCACCAAATTGATGATCCAACAATGAATCTACATCCACGTTGTCGTTGTACGCAGTTCGAGGCATGTTTACTGAGTACAAATTGTCCAGTGTTTGACGCCATAATGCAGAGTTAATGTTCTGGTATTGCTCTGTTAATTCAGCGCGCGGAACACCTACAATATTGTTAGGCATTAGCATTGAGCTGAATATTGCATAGGGAATATGGTCAAACGGCTCGTTTTCTAGGATTACATCGCCGCACTTGATAATATGGCGGCGTTCCGCAATCCCGTCACCGTCATAATCGACCAATGCATACACGTCCACGCCTTCGACTTCTTGGTTTGCCCATTGTACATATGACATGTCGTCGTATTCTTCGCCGCCTTGCCTTTCAAAACGAATAGCTTTTAAGTTATCGCGCTTGGAATCTTCTGAATTAGTGGTAGGCAAGCTTTCAATAAGCTTTTTACTAAACCCTTCAGCAAGTAATTGACCGCGCTTTTTAGTGAATCGCTTCCCTATCACTTCAGCGTCTTCTTTGTTGTGCGCATTACGGCTAATAATCATATCTTCAACCGGCACACAGCGCATAAAGTATTCATTCTTAGTTACAACAATGCGAAGCGTTACCATATCAATGGTTTCGTCGCCATCTTCACCGTCGCGCTCTATGATTTCAACGCTTTCAACATCTGGATCATTTTCAATATCAGATATAATGCCGGTCAGCTCTTCTTCTGTAATATCGCTATAGGTGGAATACTTAGGCTTTTTGGTTTCTTCAACGCCATATTCGAGTGATGAAATGTTCTGTATTTCACTGGCCTTAAGCCAATCATGCTGCGTTCTGAATGAGTTGCGGATAGATTTAATAATATGAGATACGACGGCCTGCTTGTCACGCGCCTCTTGTATTGCTTCAGGACTTGAACCGGTTGGCTTGAATTCCACAGGATCGCCAGCACCCAGAAATACACGGGCAAGACTCGGCATATCAGCCTCAACCATGTCGCGAGTATCTGTACTGATAACCTTGGAGCGTCCAGCAACCTCATTGCCGAACAAATCGCCATTGTAATACTTAAGGTAGTTCTCGTTATCATCATTAAAGGTGCCTGACTCTGTAATAGAGTTATTCACCATATGGTCTGTAAGCGTTACTAACTCGCTTTCTGTCATCTTATCATTCATACAATAGGCATCCGTTTTGGCTGTGGTCGTTTTTTCTGCTTGACTTTATCTTTTACCATTAGCGACATCATAACAGAGTCTGCCATGTTAGGCGATGCTATGCCAATAGACCGCATCTCAGACTTACTCATTATCTGTATGGTTCCTGCTCCATTCCATTTTCTAGGAATACGGCAAACCTCCGAACGTAGTTGCTGCAACTGTTTGATGTCTTTATCAAAGCTGATCAATTCATCTGGATCGCAATACTCCCCATGCTCCACAGCTCTATAGGTCTTATACACTCTATCTCGTAGCGCCCAATAACCCTGCGCCCTCTTATTTTTGAATAAGTCCTTATTCGTTACGGCCTTGGCCGCATTATCACTAGTAGGTTCATATTGCTTGTCAGGATCATCTGGTGAATGAGAGCCTTTAAATATTACTTGGTCAATGTCATTTCCTGTAAATCCCTTTGAAATATCCCGTCTAAGCGTGGCCCCTAATCCATCACAATCCCACGTGAACGCCTGTGCTCCGTGCTCTATTGCCCTTGCGCAGGCCCAGTCAGCGCCCTCATTGGCATCGCCATTGTCTTTTGTGCATACGTCCTTAAATACCACGCCATGCCTAAATGTGTAGCCTTTCGGGTCATCGCCAGTGTCTGACGGATCGTGCGCAGCAACCTTCTTGCCTACCATCTTAAACCCAAGCTTGTTGTGAGCATCAACGCATGCGTCAAACCATTCTGCCAATATGATTGCATCATCTACAGTGTCCAAGAACTTACCCTCCCATATCCAGTCATACTTAGCTCTCGACTGGTTTTCAAAATCCCACTTTCTTAGCTGTTCTTGCTCTTCGTTCCACCACGGGTTATCCCTCCAATTTACATAGCAAATGTAATGCAGGTCATCTTCATAGTATCCGTACTTATCGAGCTGCTCTTGATATGGGACTATAAACCGCTGGCTGAATGCATCACCCTGTGATTGCGGGTTAGCTGTAAAGATACATTTCGCGCCTGGGTTACGAATGATTGTGGGGATTAACTTGTCTAAGGACGCTTGACTTGCTCTGTGAGCCTCTTCAAACCATGAGCGCAAATAGCCTTGTGCTGACTGCATGGCGTCAGGGTTACGATTCGCACCTTTGTATGTGGTACTTGCACCGTTTGGAGCAATCACCGTTGATTTCTGTATGTCCCAGCCGTCCAGCCCTAGTCTTTCAAGTATTGAGCCTTTAAATACTTTATGTACAGAGTCTTCAAGCGAGTCTTGAAATTCACGAAGGCAGTAGATGTCATATGCTTTTGCCTCCATTTCGAATGCAAGCACATCACCAACACCTAGAGATTTACCTGAGCCACGGCCCCCGATAAAAACAATAATGGGCTGGGGCTTTTGCATCCCCTCCCATATTTTGTAGTTAACCTTTAGCGTTCTAATCATTACTTATTGGCTTGATTGGCTGTACAACCCACTCGACCTTAGATTCTGTCTGTATTGGGCCGCCGTTAGCACCAGTAATCTCTTGAGAAGACTTTTCAGTCAGTCCTATCTCTCTGGCAATGATATTGGCATTGAACAAATCAGCCGCCGCACCTTCAAACTTCTGAGTGCGTATAATGTCTTCGATCTTGGCGACGGTATCACCTAGCACTTCATCCGTTTTCCAGTATTGCCAGGTGTTTCTAGCCATATCAAAAAAGATACATAAACCCGCCAGCGTCATAGGGCGCATCTTTTCTACTTCCATAGATACGGGGATACCTTGGTACTGCGTTACTTTCTGCTCCCATAATGGGTTAGCCTCAACCCATTCGAAGTACTCGCACGCCGCATTCCATAGCTCTTCGGCTGTCTTGAACTTCTTATTAGGCCCATGAGATGCGCGGGCCATCCAGAATTTGTTACCTTTTGGTGCTGTCATGTTTAGACCTCCTCACATAATATCGTGCAGTCAATGATCACTCTATCTTGGTTTCTGTCTATTACATTATCAGAGTCTACGCCAGCTATAGGCCATACGCCATTCAAAGCCCACGCTTCAACAATTGTTTCAGCGGTTACTTTTATGTACCCATCTTTAGTTAGTTCAGCTTTCATATTTTAGCTCCTTTCTGGTTAGCTAATACTAATTAGTTAGAAGATATAATATCAGCAAAATACCCATTGAATCCAGCCGTCATATCTGTAGCACTATTTGAGTCTGTCTGTGCTGTTATCTCTATGTCTGAATTTGGCTCAATAATAAATATTGGCGTAAATTCATATTCAAGTGAATGAGTATCACTAATGCCTCGCCTAAGCCTATTTCTGAATGACCCGCCAAGCTTTCTTGTTTTTAGATTAACTGACGCGCTCACAGTACTTTTTCGAATAATATCAGCCCATATATGAGTCAATAGCAGGTAATTACCTCCCGCCACTGAGGTTGATGTTTTTTGACTTTGGTTTGTTCCTTGTAATATCTGGTTGTGAACCTGAGTTAGATCATCAGGTACGCCATTTGTTGCTGTGCCCCGGTACAACCATACTGCTCCATCGTGAGCATCATCTGTATACATCCGCATCCATCGGCACCCTGTATCGCTTAACGTTACAGGCGTCTGTCCTGTCAATGCCTTGGACTGTACACCGAACACAAAGTTTCCATTAACATCGAATGACATGTACTCAACGTATATGGTAGCTGTATCACTAGCACTAGTACTAGACATATTGAGCACAACATTTGATGTCTGGTACTCTTCAAACTCTCCCCATGGGTGAAGCGGGGACTCGGAATTAGATACGGATTCGTTTTCACCGAACTTATGAATTGATTTGCGCTTCACACAGGTTTTATCGCCATACTGTCTAAAGACCTCATTAACCGTGAATGCAAGTTTGGCATCGTGATAACTTGCGCAGAAGAAGTCATCAAATGGATCCATTTCTTTTTGTGTCATTCTTCGTCCCACTCTACCTGTACTATTGATTCGTCAAACATAACTTGATTCTTAACCACTTCCAATACGCCGACAATCTCAATTACAGACAGCTCACCCTCAAATTGATAGACATCTTCAGTGATTTGCTTTACCAGTTTAACGACTGGGTTGTTGTCTGCGCTATCAGGCAGCTGGGTAATATTATCAGTCATGATCTATATCCTCGCTAGGTAATTTAAGCATATCAGCATCATATAGCTTTTTGATGGCTTCATGCATCGATGTGGTATTAGACACCATAACAGCTTTAAAGCAAATTTCTGATATTTGATCGTATAGTTCATCAATTGGTTCAAAATCTTCTAAGGAGTTGAACTTTTGTAACACGCCCCTACTGTTTTCAATTACATGCGTATTGGGTTGTAACCCTTCACCAACATATAGAACCTTGTTTCCGTACAATAAGCACATGTCACCCGCTTTTGGCATAAAGTCAGCCATAATTAAAACTCCACTGTTACTGATAGATTGTACGCTGTCACAAGCACTGTATGGGTAAATATACCAGTCTTAACATAAACAATAGGGATACATACAAAGTCACCGCAATTGCTCTTAACAAAGCCTTTGTATCCATGAATAAGGGCTGCTGATACGCCAAACTTTGATCCCCAGAATAAATCATACTCGCGCCCAGCCGATACGGAATAACTGCGCACAAAATGACTATTAACAAACGTCCCTACCTGTGCGGTATTCTTACCATTTAAGTATTGATAATAGACAAGCTCATTGTCTTCGTTGTAGTTCGGGCTGTCATCGATAAAGTGTTCAGTAAACAGTCCAAAACCCACGTAGTGCTCTGAGTGTGCCATTGCTGTACATACAGTTAGGCAGATAAATAAAATAGTTGTCTTCATTTGATAAGCTCCGGTTATTAATAAAAAACCGCCCTAGCTGCTCACGCATGTAGTTGACGGGTACTGCAGTCACCTCCTTACTCGTTAGTGATAGTTATAAATATAGTCATCTAGCAGGCAATGTCAACTCATATACAATAAAAAACCCGCTTTAATCTATAAGGACTAAAGCGGGTCAAAAGGAGCGCTCAAATGAATAAGAGCAAAGCCATATTAGCACCGGAACATCTTATGCGCAACCCCGTTTACAACATGCTCAAAATGCTGCATCTCTGTGCATCCGCCATACATGCGAGCATTGCCACTGGTTGATACCAACCACAGCGTAGCTGTAAGGGTTAGCAATTGAAAAGTTTTAGAACTCATACCACTCCTGCAACTGATCCTGATTTTTGATTGACTGTGGCAACTCGCGACCATTGATTTCTATTGTGTACTCATGGTTGCAGTTCGCCATTAAGTGATCGTGGCATGTTTTATACGCCACGATTACATTCCATAAGCGAAGAAATGCATCACCTGTAATGGGTACAAGTTCTCCCACCAGCATGATTGCCTGTCGCCCGTGCCTGCTTACTTGTTCTATGATCATTTGCCTGCTCCCATCATCTTCTCAATTGCTTGGTTTGCAATAACAGCCGCCGTGCACATAGTGCCGATACTCCAACCGTCTGCGCTCAATGGCACATGTAGCGCCTCTTCATCTGTCAGAAATAGCACGCGTTGGCCTTTACGGTATGGGATAAATTTGTATTTATTCATTTCTTCTGCTCCTTTTTACGTTTAGCTAGCCAGGTTATACGCTTGTATTCTGCGATAGCGTTGTCTATTACTTGCCATGGGGTTAGTTTTTTCATTTCATTTCTCCTTTGTTCTCTATAACTATAGTCCACTTATTTATAGTGTCAAGCAAACTTGCATGAATACTGTTTTTTAAATTACAATAGCCACGAACCCGCCAAGCTTAGAACTCTAGCGGATGCTGGAAGTGCTGGACTAGAAATGGTCGATGCTCAAATTGTTGTGGGTTATTTTAGCTTCTGTGGTGTAAAGGTAGCATGCAGTCCTTCCAAGTCTGTGGTGATCGGGTTCAAGTCCCGCCAGAAGCTCCAAACAATACGCCCCTAGCCTCTGTCACCTGATACGCTAGGGCTTTTGTGTATTACCATTCCGGAAATATCAGACACAAGGAAAGCTATGTTCTTAAATATAATTATATTGCTAGGTATCGGCACCTTCTCATGGCTTACTTTTATATTGTTTGAGATGGCTTATCATTTTTATAAAGGCACTAAGTTTTAGGCGGAAATTATACATATAGCGCCTAACATGTATAAACTTTGGCTTTATTTAGACACAAAAAAACCCGCACTAGGCGGGTATAGACTTCTATCAACTTCTTTTTATAACTTAGAATCAGTGTTTAATTGAGACTACCTTATAGTCAGTTAATAGAGCGGGTATTATATATTAATTAAAGGTCTTTATCAGCTTCTTTTCTTGCGTCAAAGTCTCTTTTAAATCTATAAGCATCCAAAAAGAATTGCGTTGATTTTGGACAAAACAAAGACCAAAAAGAGCATAATTGCCACAAGAAAAACTGCTTAAATCGATTTGTAGTTTTCACGCCAACCCCCTCATTTTTTTAATATTATTGATTGCATTTAGCTTCAGGATCTTTTTTGCCCAGTCCGTATTTACAATCTTCACACATAAGTACGCTTTGATAGCCACAGTAAAAATATCCCCAATAATCTTTTTCGCCTAAGCATTTAGGGTGTTTTACCTGTCTTTCATTTTCTGCAATGTAGTTATTAATCTTATCCTTCATTTGTTAGCTCCTTTGCTCGTTTGATTAGTTCAAAAGGCTCTAGTGCGCTTAGTGATTTCCACGCTTCTATCTGAGGCTGAGGGGAAGTAATTTCCATTGGTAATGATGTTGCGTAATTAAGCGATGCTTCCAAAGCCTCTACCAATTCCTTATTAATAGCTGTTAGTTGGTCGTGTTGGTTTATTGCGTGGGCCGCTGCTTCTGCATACCGTCCATTCCATGCTGATAATACAGCGCCCTTATTGTCAAAAATAGCAAATGCTGCATGCTCACTAAGCGGGTCTGCCTCTATACTAACAATGCCTTTAAACACATCACTCATTTTCATTTGTCATTCTCCTTCTCGTAATTTGCGCAAAAGAAATCATAATCCGTTTCTATGCTTTTAATGTATCCGCCGTTCATTCCTGTTTTAAGCTCCACCTCAATACCATTACTGAGCAATCCGAAGCATTCCCCCGTTTCATCTTCCGGTAGAAATTGATCACTTATAGACAGTCTTTCCCAATGCCTACAGTCTTTACATTTCATTTGTCATTCTCCAGTGCTTTAAGTAATTGCTTCACACCACGCCTATACTCGGTGGTGCCACGAATATTCCACTTGCCTGTACTTGGCCACATATCCGCTGTCTTATCGTTGTGAGTCACTACAAGATGAATGCCGCCATTATTAGATTTAACGCCAAACCCTTTAGTTATTAATATCTGTGTACTGCAAGCGCGGTTATGCTCTTTTCGGTTTTGGCTAGCTTCTTTTCTGGCCTCTTTTGTGTCACGCCAAATTTCTCCCATGTCACCCATTCTTCTCTCTCCGATATAAAGCCGCATCTATGGCTAGTTGGAATTTTCTAGGATTCTTTCTGTTCCAGTTCTTTAGGGTGCTTTCTGGTATGTCACTTAATACGATTAGCTGCCAAAAACCCCTGAGGCCCGCTGCTTTTGATCTTTGATCTGGTGTCATTTAATAGCTCCTTTTGCTAGATAACGTAATAAATATATAGCTAATATAGGTCTACGTCCACATAATAAACATTCAAATATTCGATAGATAAAGCCTAAACCTATCTAAAAATTAGATAAGTAATAAACAGGAAGGATGCTTGACTTTTAGAGAAAAATAAAAATAGTCGTCCATGACTATCAATATATTTTATGGGTTTAGTATTCCCCATCAATACAATTTATAGTGGTCCCTTTGCCATTCGCATAGATTATGGCCGCCGTATGCATCCAAGAGCTCGGCGAACCCGTGGCATATTCAAGATGATACACAGCACTTAATCCCACCTGTATCACTCCCCACTTACGCCCTGGCGTATGGCTATGGCCAATCACACTACGACATCCAATCTTGTTAAACGCCGCCAATGATCCTCTAGCACCATTCGGCCCTTTGTCACCATGATAGTTAAGCGCATGCCCTTTGCAGAACAAAGTATCACTACGACGCAAGAAGGTTGCCCGTGTCTCTTTCACTAGATATTCAAGGCAGTCAAAGTCTGTCCCTTCCTTAATCGCTCTTACTTTAGCTAATGCCAAATCGAGATAGAACTCGGCGTTCTTGGGGTCTTTCTTCCAGTCTTCTTCCTTTAGCCAACGGTCAATCACTTCGTCATGATTAGATTTCACGATGTAGTTTTTACCATCAATCAAGCATTGTTGAAGTTTGCCAATTAAGTCCTCAATCTCGTTCTGCCCGCCATCTTCATCATAAAAGTGTTTCTTAACCGTCATAAACGGGTCATTCCTATGATGATGATTGCGAAAGTACCCATCAAACAAGTCATGAAAAACCTGTGCTTTGGGTTTGATTAACTTAACAAGTGCATTCTTCCCAGACCACCATGCGCTCATGACATTAGGGTCTAAGAATTTAGCGTGAAAGTCGCCACTGATAAACGCCTCTACCTCATTGCCTGAAGTTACGGTTTCACCGCTATAGCATTTATCAAGATCATAGAACTTTCCACTTCCATCGATACACAGCTGGCGGGTGTGGAACTTCTTACCTCGAAGCTCAATAAGTGTGGCACCATACTCGTGATGGAATTCACCCTTAACACCTGCTTTGCTCTCTGTGTAATTCGGTTTTGTGATTGCTCCGGTTGTCATACACAGCTTTGCCATAGAGTTCTGAGGTGTTGGCGTTGCTTCAAGACTAATTTGTGGATGCCCGAAGATACAGCTCTTTTCCCCTGTAAGCGTCGTTAATCCAGTCATAGGGCTAACTGCCGTCGGTTGAATGAAAACGTCACCACAGATCACCAGCGAGCTAGAGACGTCTGTTCTTACCCCGCATAGCTCTCCGCTGATCTCCTCGTCCCACCAATCGGCGTTTTCCTGATCCACTGTCCATTTGCTTGTTGGGTTCTTGTACCGCCCAGGGATCACGATTAACTGAGCGTTATTTTCTTTGCAGTATGTACGCAAACTGCGCAATCCAGCTTTGAATACTGGCGTGGCGTTTTGAGCGTATGTAATAACCAGTTTCTTCTTGGTTATCTTAATTGGCTCAAACTTGTTTTTAGTGATAGGACTGCGGGTTGTTTTACCACATTCACCACACGCCCAACGAGGGGGCGTTTTAGAATGCACGGCTAAGTCTTCTGAGTTACAGTGTGGACATTTCATTTCAACCCCTCCAAGCGCTCGACCTCAGCCTGCGCATAAAACAACACCTTCTTAGCATCGCGCAACGCATCACTATGACTAGCACGACCCTTGCGATAGATTGCACGGAACATCTCACCGTCTTGTGCATTGAGGTTCCGATAGCTGATCAAGTGTTGCAACTCTGTAGCGCCCTCTGGTAGCTCATAATAACTTGCGGTTGATCCGTCTGACTTTGAGCCGTCACTCACATCCTTCTCCGCGATCCTGTATGCAGCTATGTCGTAGTCGTAATCCATCCATCTCCAATTGTATGCGTGCTTGCCATTATGCACCATTCCGTTTTTAAGTTTAAACTCAAACTCACGACCCTTCGGCACCGGGCAAATGTCAGTTGCACCGCCCCACTCTATCCACTTGCCCCATCTCTTCATTATAATTTCCTCACTTTGCAAAACACCCAGCCGATAGCCAGAAAGATTAAAAACAAGATTAGTATGCCAGCCGTCTTAAATCGTTTCATTTGATACTCTCCGACTCTGCACTGCGACCAGTGTGCACTTTTGATTGTTAGGCAAATCAATTTCACATTCTAATTTGCCCGCATAACTGTTAATAGCCGTAATACTTACTATTGCGCCTAATAGCGCCCCTGATAGGAAAATAAACGGATATTTCATGATAGCCTCTCAATTGTTAGTAAATCGGCTTTTCTATCGCAAGTTGTTTTTACACGCCACTTGTTGCGTTGGGCATACTTGTAGAATGCTGAATGCAATGCTGACTTCTTAGTCCCAACTGGGCATTCTCCGTAATACTCCAAAGTATCACCAGGTTGCATATTGTGAAAACTGTGTTGTTTATGGTTTGCCATGGTTAAAATCCTGTTAATGTGTTTAAAAGTGCGCCGCCATAATAAGCGCCTATGGATCCAGCTTCTGTAGCTTCCATTCGTGACCGTAAATCATGTTCATACTGCATTGCCGCTAACTTCCTATTTCTTGTTTCGGCCGCGCTTTCAAACGAAATTGTTTTAGGCCTCAGCTTTTCAATATCACTGCAAGCCTTTTCAAAGATAGAATCAATCTTATTATTGAACCCATCCATAATAGCCTGCAGGTCATTTTCGCCCATGCGTTTAAGTTGCGTTTCGATTTGCCAAAGTTTTTGTTCAATCATTTTGCTTCTCCTTTAATGTCCACAAATTAACAATAGTCCAGCTGTGGACATTGTGCAAGTGTTATTTCTGCTTCGACAGCTTCTTTCAGCTTCGACGATTCTTGAGAAGCTAAAAAGTAAGTACTCACTTCGCCTATATACAACAGTATTACTACAATTATTTAATAATAAATTAATTAATTTATCTCTACTTCTCTACTTCTACACATTTGTAATTTTATCTCTCTAATTTATACCTCTTTTTAAGTATATATCTCTTAGGAAGCTGAGAAGCTGAGAAGCTGAGCAAAAAAAACCCGCAAGGCCAATAACCATGCGGGTTTACAGATTCTCAAATATCCTGAGATGCTGACTCAATCTATCGAAGCTGCGCCTTCTCCAAGCAAATACTTGATCACTTTTTGACCATTCCTCTTATGTTTCGTTTCATTGCGCACAATTAAGTTTTCATCAATCATTCTCTCAATCATGTCCATAATCACCTTGTCATCAAACTTTTTCTTGCGGCACCGATCAAGAACAACGCCATGCGAAACAGCCACCTCTAAATCCATGCAGCCCAAAATAGTTGCTCCAAGTGCGTCACCGACTCGTATTTCATCATTAGACCTGATCAGCATTAGTTTCTTTTTGACATCGCGATCAACCAAAGCAAATGCCCACTCAACATGTTCAATTGTTCTTAATCCATGCGGCGCTGCTAATATCAAACTAATCTTAGCCACCAGCTCGAATGCACGGCGCACCACGGGCACTAAGGACGGCTGCCCTAGCAATGATGTCCCTAGGTTATAAAAGTAGCTCTCAACGCCATCCAGTAAGCGCGCCGCTGCTTTCTCGTCCGTAGGAATAACAGCCAATGCCCCGCTATGCTCTATTCTGTCTGGCGTTTCCATGCTGAAAGTGCCAGGCGAACGCAATTGCATCAAAGCAGCACGTAATGATTCCGGCATAGGTTGGATTTTATGGCCCTTTTTGATGCGGGGGTGTGCTTCTTTTTCCTCAAAGATCATTGACCGGCCAACAAACCCGGACTCGCCTTCTTGCGGGGTCATTAATCCATCAAATGTGCTAGGGGTTGTATAACCGATAACAGACAAGAACGGATTAATTATGCCCGCACCTATTCCTTCTAAGCGCTCAATCAATGATTTCTCTTTATTTGCTAGGTATTCTGTTTCACCCTTGCTATCAATTTGCTTTGAAACACTGGCCAATTCCTTCTTTAGTTCCGTTTCAACCTCTACCTTGAGGTCACCACTTATAGTCAATACACCATCCGCTTTCGTGTATATATCCATAAGCGAGGCTGTAGCACCTTTGTAATAATCATTCTTTGATTCGACTATTTTTTTAAGCTGCAAGCCTAGCTCACCAATATTGTAAAAAGCCCCTTGATGCCTTAGCAGGTTCCGGTATATCTCTTGCTCAGACTTAATGCCACCGTAAACCGCTTGAAGCATTCCGGCCTCTTGCATGATTTTAGTGTATGCCTGCTGAATAGCTTCCTTACCCGTTGCTGATGATGCGACACAAAATGTCAATAGGTTTGTTCTATTGCCTAGCAGGTCGTCAGTCACCCGCATACCACAGATGTTGGCCACTGCATTGAGTGCCACTGCGACAGATAGGTTTTCGCGCTTAAATCGACACTGGCTATTAACCCATGTTGTAAGCTCACCAACAAACCCAGGCGGACGCAATAAATCAATGTTCTGGTCTGGGCCTTCTCCTAGTTCGCCCTCGTCATATTCAACGGTAGGTTCAAATGTTGCACTTTCTTGATAGCCAGATTCACGGGCGTAATGTATTAGAGTACCAAGGCCAACCGGATTGCCAGCCTTTCCGAAAGAGTGCCAGCGCTTTTCTAGTTGTCCAAATGTAGGGTATTTTTCGCCGCGGCTTGACCAGTCATTCCACAGGTCCAACCCGGTTCCGCCCGTTGCATCATGGATGGCCATGCCGATCTTAACCCATTTCTCATGGTCGCAATCTGGATCAATGACCCTGAGCATTTCCGCAATTTCTTGCTCGCTGACATCAACAGCAATGCCACTGATCATTGACCGGTGGCGCTCCGGTTTGCGTAGGATTTCAATTAGTCTTTGAGGTGCTTCTGTTACATCTTGCGGCGCACCATGCATGGTTTCGTAATTAGCGCCACTCTTATGAAGAGAGCCATTACCAACGATAAAGCCGCTTGATTTAAAGTCTATGCCCTCATAGCTATCCGAATGCTGCACTAATGCAATGGGTTCTGATAATTTATAGTAAAGATGCATTGAGCCATTGCCAGAACCGGTAACGACTGCAAAGCCAGCGCTTCCAAGATAATCAAAGTCATGGTCTGCGCACAATTTATTAAAAGATTCTACGCCGCCGTTTCTGGCATCCACATCAATGATTAGGAATCCATCACACAGTACACCAAAGCCTGTATCAAAGTGCCCGGTCTGTTCCATAACCTCCAGTTGGTCATCTGACCACATTGGCACATTTTGCCAGTTCGACATTCGAGGGTGTTTCCCTATCGCCTCGCAGTCTTCATTCTCGCAGGCACATTGCCCGCGATCAATTTTATGTAAGCCGAATATTCTAAACCCGGCTTCTAGGTAATCATAGATCTCATTCATTATTATTGCTCCAATAAGTTAAATGCTGATAATTCAAAGTCTTCTTTTTTTATCACTCCTTTACTCCACTCTTCTATTCTTTCAAACTTAGCCTTGTTGGGGCACATTTTTCCATTTTTCCATCTGCTTATAACTGTGTGGCAAACCCCTATTTCATACGCAGCATCAAACCATGTTTTCTGCTGTTCGCTAATGTAATCACCAAGGGCTTTAGAAAAGGCGAGCCGTTGCCTTTTTTTTCTCTCTACAACGTTATCCCGACTTAAGTATTTAGCGTTGTGCATTATATTGTATGCAGGCTTCTCATTTATAATGCCAAGTCTTTCCGCCTCCTCTGACTCTAAGCGAGTATTAAAATACTCGATTGTTATTTTATGGATTTGCCCTGACCAATCTTTTTTTTTCGTATGGCTTCTTACTCTGTCTAGTAATTTATCACTAATGCCTATATATATCAGTTTATTACTCTCATCGAATATCCTATACAGGGAATGCTTATTCATCTTCAAGATACCTGCTTATTTTTACAATTGAATCGTATTTGCAGTTTTTCCCGCCTTTACTTATGCTTCTTATTGTCCCGTAGGATAGATCGGAAAAGTAGGCAACTTTTTTTAGATTCTTGTCCTTTAGTCTCTTTACGATTTCTTCAAGTGTCAACATTGTCAATCTCCTGATGCATTTTTTTTTGAATGTGTTGACAATACTATATTACCTGATGTAACCTTGCAACCGCTGGCTAAGAAAAGCAGCAAGAAGAAACCAAAAGGAGAAAGACCAATGAGTCTATTAGAAACAATAACGACCCCGAAAGATCGTGCAGTCATTTGCACAATCACAGGGGATAGCGGCATGGGTAAAACCACACTGGCCGCATCATTCCCAAAGCCCATTGTGATACGTGCAGAAGATGGTTTGCAGGCATTGCCTAACAATCAACGCCCTGACGCATTTCCAGTGCTTGAAAGCGAAGCTCAATTGTGGGAGCAGCTAACAACTTTGATTAAAGAGGATCATTCGTATCAAACTTTAATTGTTGATTCAGTTACCGCACTAGAGCGTTTGTTTATTCAGTCAGTAGTGGATAGCGACCCTAAAAAACCAAAATCCATCAACCAAGCAATGGGCGGATATGGTGCGGGATTAATGGCGGTTGGCGGATTGCATCAACGTGTTCGCAAGGCGTGCGGAATCTTAAATGAAAAACGTGGAATGCATATTGTATTTATTGCACATTCTGATTTAGAGCTTGTTGAGCTGCCTGATCAAGATCCATATGCACGCTATAGTATGCGCCTAAACAAGCGTAGCATTGCGCCCTACGTTGACGATAGTGATATTGTCGGCTTCTTAAAGCTGCAAACATTTACCACTGGCGACGGTGAGCGGAAAAAAGCTATTAGTGATGGTACGCGTTTACTTGTAACTTACGCAACGGCTGGGTGTGTTAGTAAGAATCGTTTTGGCATTACGGAGGATTTAGAGGTACAATCTAATTCAAACCCGTTAATTCAATATGTGCCGAGTCTTAGAAATGAAAACATGCAACAAATGCAAGGAAGTGAAGCCGGATAGCTCAGATTTTTTTTACAAGGACAAGAAAGGGAAAGGCGGCCTTGCTCAGACATGCAAGGCTTGCACTAGGGAAAGGTCTAAAAAATGGATTAAAGAAAACAAGGAACGGAAAAAAGCCTACGATACTAGTTACGCAAAAAAGAATGCAGCAAATATCAAAGAATATCAAAAAGAATATAGAGAAAAAAACAAGGAGTCTATAAGTGAATATAACTTAAGATATAGGCGTTTAAATTCAGACAGCCTGAAAGAGAAAGCTAAGAAGTACAACTCTAATCCGTTGATTAAGGCAAGAAGAAATTCATTGAACTTGAACAGGAAAAAGCATGATGCAAAGTATAGATTAACATCTAATGTTAGATCTATGATATCTTCAGCTTTAAGAGGAAAAAATGGTGCTTTAAGACATGTAAGTTGGTCGATAGATGACTTGAAAACACATCTTGAAAAACAATTTACACAAGGAATGAGTTGGGATAACTACGGAGAATGGCATGTAGACCACATATTGCCAATCTGTAGTTTTAAATATGAATCACAACATGATGCTGAATTTAAGCATTGTTGGAGCTTATCAAATCTTATGCCATTATGGGCTAAAGATAATTGCTCTAAACAATCGAAAATTACGCATTTAATTTAAACACAACAGAAGGTAAATAATTATGTCATTTTTCGGAAACGATGTACCAGCAAACGGTGAATTCAATGCGGGCGGCGGTGCTTTTGACCCAATCCCTAATAACACCGAAGTATTAGCCACGGCTGACGAAGCTAAATGGTCTGAATACGACGGCGACCGCTATATTAATATTAAGTGGGTTGTTCTTGCGCCTGATGCGCACAAAGATCGCGTTCTGTTTCAAAAAATTAAAGTATTTGAAGCTGATCCAATGAAGGCGCAGAAAGCTAAAAACATGCTGGCCGCTATCGACTTCAACGCAAGTGGCGGCAAGCTAGTACAATCAGGTCAAGAACCAACTGACGAAACACTAAGCCAGCACCTTTGCCATTCTCCAATGTACTTGAAACTTATGGTTTGGGAAATGGAAATAAACGGCGAAGAAAAATCAGGCAACTGGGTGCAGCAAGTCGCACCAAAAAACAAACAGCCAGCGCAACAAGCGCCAGCTGCAAGCACTAATCATGACGACGAAGTGCCGTTTTAAATAGCGAGCGGCCCCGTCTTTGGCGGGGCAGTAACCGCAACATTAACGGGCGGCTTGACCGTCCACTTTGAATTATTTGTTATTTTTGAGGATGATATGACATATACAGATGCTAGATACGGATTTTATCTTTTATATGATAGATATGGTGAATTGCCTGACGATTTGTGTGGTGCCGTTTGCAATACTTGGAAATGGCTTGACCTATTAAAAACCCCAACTAAAGCAGAGGCCAAAAAGTGTTACAAAGCATTAATTGATCGATATTTTGATAGTGGGTTTGAAGACTGTAGAAATCACGCGCCGCTAAAAAACACAATCGAAACAATGGATCGTGATATTTACGATGTATTTGTAATGAATGGGAATATTAAAAAATAACAAAGCGATACACGGCGGAAACGTCCGCATTAAAAAGGAGAAGTGAGAATGAAAGATATAGATTGGAGCGAGCAACCTACATCTGAGTATGTTTGGATTGAAGACTTGAAACCCGATAGTTGTGGGGATTTTTCTGGATGGTATCGCCTTGCGGGAGAAAAGTGGGTGATTTGCAGCGGAAAAGGTTTTTGGAATCGTAATGATGATGAAAATGGCCATATCAGAATACACCGCAAGCCTGAGCCAGAATACATGCCAAAGGTGGGCGAGTGGTGTGAGGTAAGGATTGCAAATAGCTGGACAAAAGTTAGATTTCACGGTGAATGTGAAAGGGTTGGTTATTATGTTTTTTACACCGATACGTTTGTATATCGCGAAATAAAGCCTTCTGAGTTCCGCCCTATTAAATCCGATAGAGATGTTTTTATTGATAGGGCTGTAGTTGTCATGAATGCATCCATTGATGATAGTCAGAAAGGCTGGGCAGAGGCCATTTATGACAACGGCGCGAGGTTTACAGATGATTGAACAACGAAGCAAAAAGTGGCTTGAACAACGACGCGGACGCCTTACAGGGTCAAACATTGGCGCGGCGCTTGGTGTAAATCCATACCGTAAGCCTGCTGATCTTATGCGTCAGATGGTGCGTGAATACCACGGTGCGGAGTCTGAATTTGAAGGTAATGTTGCGACCGAATGGGGAGTAGCTAACGAGGCAAACGCAACCATTGATCTAGAGATGTTTCATTTGTCTGCGCCAGTTGAAGAAACTGGACTTCATGTGCATCCAGAACATGAATGGCTAGCGGCATCACCTGACGGTCTAATAGGTGACGACGGAGTAGCAGAAATAAAATGCCCATTTGGTTTGCGTGCAAAAGACAAGCCAGAATTCAAGCCACTATACGAGCAGCCGCACTACTTTGCACAAGTGCAAATTGAGATGGCGTGCACTGGCCGCACTTGGTGTGCGTTTTATCAGTGGGCACCTAAAGGTGATGATTATAACGAGCAAGCTTTTAGCCAAGCGTGGTTTGATGAAGCATTACCAAAACTAAAAGCTTTCTATGATGCTTATTTAGTTGAACGTGAAATGCCAAACGCGCAACGCTATCTTGAGCCGCGCCACGCTGAAGAAAGCGATGTGTTCACGGTCGATTTGGTTAACCAATACAAACAACTAAAAGAACAAACAAAAGAACTTGAACAGAAAGCAAAAGATTTACTAGCTGAGATCATAGAACGCTGTGGCGAAAATGAATCAGAAATTAATGGTACTAAGCTTTCCAAAGTTGTGAAAAAAGGAAACGTGGACTATAGTAAAGTCCCAGAGCTTCAAGATGTTGATCTTGAGCAGTACCGGAAAAAATCAAGTAGTTATTGGTCTTTGAAATAAACCGCACGGGAGCGCGAAAAATGACAAATCAAGAGAGCTTCATATATAGTCAAGTGAAAACCGGCTGTATAAATGAATTTATGAGCATAAAATCATCACAAGATGCAGCAATGCAGGCTGTAGATGACTACAAAAAACATAAGCTCGGAGGAGGAAAGCCTCTTGATCTTATTGTTAATGCAATAAAAAAAGCAAAAAAGGTAAATAAAAAAGAAATTCAACTAAATAAAAGGAGCTAAACAATGGAAACATTCAAAAGAATAGATAAAGCGTGCGCGGTTATCATAACTAATGCGGGTGTATTTAAGCAGGTTGACCTGTACAAATATGACGGGCTATTATTCTGCAAGCATGGCGCGGGGTTTATTGGCCTCAACGCTGATAAATCAACCACGGCTAAATCGATAAAATGGAGAGAGATAAAAGGGTTTAAAGTTAAAAAATCACCATTCAGGATTGAGGCATAAAATGTATAACCCTAGACCATACCAGCAGGATGCTATAGACAGCATCCTAACCTGGTGCAAAAAAAGTGTAGAGCCTTGCTTGATAGAAGCCGCAACCGGGGCCGGTAAATCAATCATAGTTGCTAAAGTTGCTTCTGCCTTAAATCAGTTAAGCGGCAAAAAAGTTTTATGTCTTGCGCCGTCATCTGAGCTGACAGAACAAAATCATGAAAAATACACATCATACGGTTACGATGCATCATTTTATAGTGCAAGCATTGGTAAGAGTCTTAGGCACGATGTGATATTTGGCACCCCAATGTCTGTTAAAAATAATGTACGCCAGTTCAAGAACTTTGCGGCTGTTATCATTGACGAATGCCACCAGATCACGCCAACCATTAAAACCATTATAGAAGAGATGCGCAAAAGCAATCCTCAGCTTCGCGTTATAGGGCTTAGTGCTACGCCATACCGCCTTAATGATGGCTATATTTATGCATATGACGAAAATAATAATCCTGTGCCAAGCGATCAAACAAAAGACCCTTATTTTCACACCATGGTTTATCGCATAACAGCTGATTACCTGATAAGCCTTGGATTTTTGACGCGACCACATGCTGACCCTGACCATGTTGAGTCTTATAATACATCTGATATTAAGCGTCACACGGAAAAAGAGTATGATCGTGTTTTTACCGGGCAGGGTAGGTTAACCGCTGAAATTGTAAACGATGTTGTGAGCCATAGCGCTAGCCGTATGGGCGTGATGATATTCGCGGCCACTGTTCGCCATGCTAAGGAGGTTATGGAAAGCCTAGACCCGCAAAACAGCCGATTAATCACAGGTGACACGCCAAAAGCTGAACGGCGCGCTATTATTCAGGATTATAAAGCCAGACAGTTTAAGTATCTGGTTAACGTATCCGTCTTAACCACAGGCTTTGACGCGCCACATGTTGATGTTATTGCCATATTGCGCGCCACTGAATCCGCAAGCTTGCTGCAACAAATCATTGGCCGTGGAATGCGTATCCATGATAATAAAAGTGATTGTTTGGTGTTGGACTACGCTGGCAACATTGAATACCACCAGCTTGAGGACGATCTATTCACACCAATGATCAAGGCGCGCACAAGTAAGAAAGGCGAACCCATGGACGTTGTATGCCCATCATGCTCAAGCACCAATCAATTCTCAATGCGCAAAAACGATGGCGATTATGATATTGATAGCGAGGGATACTTTGTCGATTTGGCTGGAAACCGCATTGAATATGAAGAGGGAAAGTTTTTGCCAGCTCATTATGGGCGCAGATGCTTTGGCTATTCTCTTATTAATGGACGTGCAGAGCGATGCGAGCACAGATGGTCAATAAAGCAGTGTGATGAATGCGGGCACGAAAACGATATAACAGCGCGCGTGTGTGAGAAGTGCAAGGCCGAAATGATAAACCCGAATGATAAGCTGAAGATTGATTTTCATAAGGTTAAAGCAGACCCCTATCAAGTAAGCACTGATAAAGTGATAGGGTTTACACTCGATAAGTGGGTTGGCTCAAAAACCAATACACTGATGCTGAAGGCGCACTATATAACCGAGTATCGAAAGTTCGACGTGTGGTACAATCCAGAAAGCAGAAGCGCACAAATACAGGGTATTTTTCAGGATTTTAGCAAGGCTTTTTTTAATGGCAAGGTATGTCCTAATGTTGAATTATTTATTGAACATCAGGATAAAGGCACGCCACCAAAAACAGTAACCTATGCTAAAAAGAAGGGTACTAAATACATTGAAGTTTATGCACATAATAGGCCAGAAGATGAAGCTCCCGAATGATATACCCGTATGGGGTGATGTAAAGTTTAGAGGCAAGTGCCCGAAAGAAGTGGCTGAACAGGTCACATTTTTTAACGAGGTGCGAAAGAAATACCCAGGCACGTGGGGTGTTATTGCTACACATGTACGTAATGAGGGCAAAAAAACAGCCGCACAAGTTATGAGTGAAAAAGCTGAAGGCATGACAACTGGGGCTAGCGATATAATTATTGGTGGATTTTATTGTGAATTAAAGCGACAAGATCACATGCAATGCAAAATAAGTGACGACCAAATAAAATACCTAAAAGCTGTGAATGATTTAGGCTTTTATGGATGTATAGCGCTAGGTTATAAGGCAGCATTGGAGGCGTTTGAATGTTACATAAGCAAGACCAAAAATGGTTCAAAGAACAGCTAGCGAAAATCCCAGCCGCTTACATTCAGCAGGCGAAAGACGGTTATCAATCAGTATGGGAAAATGCCTATAATAATGAACCTATCGAGCACAAGAAACAAAACTCAGCAAGACGTGCGGCAAACATCCGCTTAAGAGAGTTTGTTGAAAAAATAAATAATAGGTTGACATAGGTATTATTAGCGCCTATATTTAAGTGGACATTAACGAAAGGAGCAATAAAATGAACTTAGAACTACAAACACCAGAAAAAAAGATGCTCGTTAAAACAGCTATTGAGTTATGCAAAAAACTTGATGCATCTCCGTATTACTACGCCAACGCTGAGTATAGTAATGAGTCAGGCTGCATCAATATCTGGGTTATTCCAAAAGAAGAGCCTTTACTTCATACAGAGGGTTCTATTGCTGAATATATATTCAATGTTAAAGACAGCGCTCAAGACTTTGACGAGCGCATTATTAAGCAATTGAGAGGCATGCTGTAATGGATAGTGAATATGATGATCTATGGAATGAAGTGCTACAAGAAAGCAGATACAACAAGCAACTTATGAATCACCCTAATTGTAGTGATCCAGATCACCCAGGGTGCGAGCACTGTGAGCCAGAGGAGTTTGACGATGACGAATAGAGAAAGACTAATAAAGGCTGTAGATAGTATCAAAGGGAATATTGAAGCTTTGAAATGGAATGCTTTCCACACGCTTTACGCTGAAGCGTTTGCGTGCGGCGCTGGTTATGTTGAGGCCCGTGCATTTGCCCGGCGTGGCGTTAATGAAATGTTTGGAGGGGTTGAGTGATGGCCATCATCAAATGCCAATAACACCATGGACAACAAAAGAGCTAGCCGAACTCAAGCGGCTAGCTCTGCGCTTCAAAATGACTGACTTGTGCAATTTATTGGGCAGGTCTTATGGCAGTATTAAGCACGGCCTGTCAATTATTGGTTTTAAGTCACCATTTAATAAGACAGGGAATAGGCGTATTTTTTATGCTGAGAATGTGGCTTGTATCTTTGAGTTGAAAGAACAGGGCTTCTCATTCAAGGAAATATCTAAATGCTTCAATGTTGAGGCCGATACAATAAAGAATACTTATAATAGAGCTAAAAGATGCGGGTTTGATGCGTATCCAAAAAGATCGTTATTTTAAGCATATGGGTGCTATATGCTTAAAAAAGTCATTATTTTGTACACATAAACCGCAATGATTCAATGTATTCCGCTAATTCGCCCGCGTCTTCTCGACTCATTACTACGTTATCACCTTGATAACTAGCGTTTATTGTCGGTGCTGTCGGCGGAATCTTTGGAGTTGTCAGACACCCCGTTAAGAGAATTAAAGTACTTAACAGGGTCGCGTTTAGCAGCTTTCTTGCGTTTGTCATGTTCTGCATTCTCATAACGGCGAAAGAGCTGTAGAAACAGCTCTATCAGTTTTAGGATTGTTTTCATATTTATTTCTTAGGATTCAAAGCAATCTTAGAGAGAATATCAGATGCCCAACCTAAGCCGCGCTTTGCTTTACCAACGTAATAATCATCTTTAGTGGATGGTGTTACTTTAGCAATTTTTTCTAAGCCAAGCACGATACTTGATGCGCCGCCCACAACTGCCAATATAATCACAATCCATTCTTGAATGTTTTCCATTATAAGTCCTCGTCTTTGATTTCAATATAGACCGCTTCATCATCTAGAAGTGCGGCAATTATCTCTAAGTATAAATCTTTATAGCATTCAAAGCTATTTTCGCCGCGCATATCTTTTAGATTTGATTTGTAATTTGGAAGCAAGCACCCTTCTGTGTCTTCATGGTCATTACCTGGGTGTATGTAGATATAGTCGAAATTTGGAACATCAGCCAGTTCTAGCATGCCTTTGTGCCATGGGTACTTATTATAGCGGTTGATCATCCCGCCAGTTTTATTTAATACGATCTCATACCGTCCGGCGGGAATGCGGGTTTTACCATTAATCTTGTTATGCCTGCGTTCATCTTCTACAGAATGACAGAATAAATACTTAGATACCCCTTTCCCTATATACCATGCGCCAATTGTAGTATCACTATTTCCGCCTAGCCGTTTAATTTCTAGTTCCACTTGCTTATTCCTTGTTCACCTATGAATCAATTATGCTACAATTGCACTATAATTAGCGTAATAATACAAGGTTTTAATGTGTCGGATGATAAAGTGAGTAGAGCAGAATTAGCTAGCCATAGGCAAGAGATGTTTGACCATATCGATAGTAAATTCAATACGGTAGTCGATCTGATAAAGGATCAAGGGGATAGGCAAGATAAGGTTATTGATAAGATATTGCCCAGCCTAAACGATTTAGTTATAGACAAAGCCAAGAAGGACGTTTACTGGAAATTAACTATATTCTTCGCTTCTTCTTCTTGGCTTGCAATTCTAGGTCGTGTCGGATACTTGATATTTTTAGACCAATAAACAACAATCCTACCAATACTACCCCGAGAATACACACTAAAATTATTACTATGTATTCTGGGGTTTTTAGCATTTTATAGCTCCGCGTCTATGTCTATGTAATTACCTGAACCAGTATCACATCTTACAAAACCACTATCACCTATTGTATGTGTGCCAGAATCTCTAGTGTACGTAAGAAACGCTGTTTTTAAACCTTGGTCAGCTACAGATGTAATCGTACCAGCTATTGTATTAGCTCCGGATATGAGTTGGAAGGCACCAGCATCCGTTATAGTAGGTATGGCTCTCTTATCATTAAATTGTATAGGCACAAACACTGTTGTTGTTGTAGGCGCATGGGAGATACCTAGAACCACTTGATCAGAAGAGTTACCTCCTAGCCTCTCAAAATACCGCTTACACCTAGCCAACTGATCAGCAGGATTGACATACTCAAAGTCTGTGGCTGTATCGCCAAATTCTAGTTGTGCATTAGAGTAGTCCCATGTGTAGGCATCGGCCGAATCATCTGTTGCAGGTTGCCCCAGTCTGATTGCAAAGAAGTCATTACCGTCTGTGCCTAATGTCTTACCAGTCACAGAGGTTGGTGTAAATGTCACGGTGTATCTAGTCCAATCAGCTGTTAATGTTATAGTTGCATCTTCAACTGTCTCAACCGTAGTTGAAGGACTACCGCCTGTACCGAAGTTCTGTAAGGAGGTTACGGATAGAGCGCCTCCTCCTGGATTCGTACCTTTAGCCCAGAAGCTATATGTAACTTCTCGACCAGCAGTGGCGGTGACATCCTCAATCTTATGCTCTAGAGAATGGTTATCGTCACCAGTTGCGACGGTATCCGTAACATAGTACTTAGGATTGCCCTGCACATCTGTCTGCCCTAGGGTATGTGCACTTCTAGAGACTGTGAATGTAGCCCCTGAGGTATTCCACCAAAGCCTGTCTGCTGAACCATAGCCACCAGATGTCTGGCTAGTACCACGCTGCCATACTGAGAAGTCACCATTAATTATAAGATTACGCCCGAGGTACGGAGCAAGCTGCGCATTAGTCGGAACATTCGCCGCACCCGTGCCTGTATCAACTTGAGCAGCTGTGCCTAAATCGCCATTAGTCGGAAGTTCATCAGCTTCGGTGCCTGTGTCCAAATAAGCCGCCGTACCAACTGATGAAGCTCCGACAAGCGTGGAAACAAATGGCACATTCACATATGCCGCTGCCGTGTTGTCTGCGTCTGCGTCAGCTTCGCTCGTATAAACAACCAATCTATAATTAGCATTCATATGCGGGATAAACACAGTCGAGTTGTCAAGCGGGTTACTTATTGGAAAACCAGAATCACTAAGTTTTGCTTTAGCTAATAAAGTTCCGCCTGCTGAGTCGGTTGCCATGCTTAGCGGGGTAGTGGTATTGGCCTGATAAAACTTTAAATAATAATCAGACGCAACTTCACCTGTTTGTGTAATCACTTGTAGGGTAAAGCCTGATATTGGGTTGTATGCCATGATTATTCCTAGGTTGCTGATATATATGAAATGCAAAAAGGGCCGGTAGTTGTTCTATTTTGAGTACCTCCTGCCCATGTTCTGTAGTTTGAGGTAACTTGTCTTGATGTGGTGATATTAATTTCTCCTACATGTATCGACCCAAAATCTGACACATTACTAGAAGTCACCATTGGATCAGCCCACTCTGGAAGCCCATCAACAGCCCCCGCCGAAGATGTTGCGGAAGAATGGGAAAGCCCGCTTGTCGATATAGTCACAACTCTCCCGATCTTAGAAACAAAAACAGACCCTGCTGTATAGTCGCCACCTAGCGTTGTATAGGAAACCTCTTCGTATTCAAGCGCGCCATAATACCCTTGTATAGTCGCAGCATCTGGGAATTTATCCGCTGTTGCTGCTGTCATTTCGGCTGACGTTGCCTTCTCCACGACGCCTGTATAGTCCTCGGTCGTAAATCGAAAGCCTCTAACTTCATCGTCACCAATAAAAATAACATCAGTCGATAGCAATGTTTCAGCAAGAGTAAATGTGGTCGAACTGGTTGAGCTTGGTGTAAGAGCCGTAACAATGCCAGAATTATCTAAGCGATAAAAACGCATGTCAGCATTCGTTGGCGTCCAATCGGTCGGCACTGTAATTACGTGTGGCCCAGCGCCTGCGGTGAAATCAGTGCCATCTATAAATAGTGGTGATCTATCAAAATCATCTTGCTCTTCAATTGTTACGTCGCGCAAAGTAATATTTGCCGCATCCCCAGTCGGTACAACTTGTAATACCATGCCATCAATATTGAACGCAGCATTAGCGGTCGTGTTATTGTCTGCATCGGTTTCATTCAGGTACATTACAATTCTGTAGTCTTGATCAATATGCGGAATAAACCGCGTGCTATCATCAAGCGGATTGCTAATAGGGTAGCCGTCAGCGGATAAAGCACACTTAGCAAGCGTGGTGCCGCCTGTACTGTCCGTAGCCATGTTTATTGGCGTGGTTGTCCCGCTAGCATAGAACTTAATGTAATAATCAGCAGCAAGCCCGTTGTTAGCTGTGGAATACTGCGGCAATGTGCCGCTAATCGGTAGCCATGCCATTATTGTTGTACCTCTGTTTGCACTTCAGCATTTGCCGCTTCCGATAATTCGCGTTCAAATTCTGTAGTGCCTTTAAGTGGATTAGCCTGTAAAGAAGCTCGAAGTATATCATTAAACTGCATTCCAAGCTTCTGCAACCCATCACTGCCGGGCTTCATTGTTTTAGCTTTGATAAGAATATTACGAACCTTTGGTGATTCAAATAAACGAGATATACCACCTAATGATGCATATGCAGCAAAGGATGAAGCTGGCACTGCGCCAGATACGCCACCCGCTATCCCCGCGAGAATTGCGCCGCTCGTTGTTACACGCTCAAACGTCTGAGAGCCAGACCCGCGCTCAACTTCTTGGGCGCGCTTAGTGATATTCATAAGATTCAAGAACCCTTCGACTTCGTCCTTCTTCTTGCCTTTAAACAGTGAATCTATACCATCTTTATATTTGTTAAGCTGTGTTGCTATCGATGTTGGTGACAACCCCTTGTCTCTTCCAGCTAGATCATCAGCTATCTGTGTGATAAATGCCGCTCTCGCTGCGTCCTGCCCTTTAGGAGTTAAACTCTTATATAAACGATCAATATCTGATTTGTTACGAGAAAACATCATATTACGCACAACTTCAGGGGTTGCTTCGCCCTTGTCTAAAATTGCTTTTAATTTTGACGTGCCCATGTCTGTGACAGTTTCGCCCCATGCTTTATCCGCTGCTTTTAACGAGCTAAAGTCAGTTGGTGATAAATTGCTGGCGGCAAAATCATCGCGGTCTTTTCGTGCCGCCTTTAACACACCATCAAAGCGGGCTTTTATTTTACTTGGAAGCGCGCGACTATTTGGATCAATAGAATTTAGTTTTTCATGCCAGCTCGAAATATTGTCCTTCAATACTTGGAATGATTGAGGCGTGCCGGTCATAAGCGCGTCAAAATCGTCGGCCATATTTAACACCGCCTCGTCAACATCAAGCCCTGGCGTAGTTAAATATTCATTCAAGTTATTCATGCTTTTTGCAGCATTACTCATGGGTACGCCGTCACCCTGTGATAATTGATCAAGGTACGGGTTTACTTTGTTGTACACATCGCCTGCCGCTTTTCGTAGCTCTTTTGATTTTGCACCAATCTCTTGAACTACTTCTTCATAAGTACCACCGCGATACATGCCTACAAAATCATTTAAAGCCTGCTCTCTTGCTTGCTGCTGTGAATGCCTAACACCGCCAGTGCCTACCACTGGCAACCACTCTGACGTGATTTGTGCTCCACGCTCGAACCAGTTCTTAGGGTTATAAATATCTGTAGTCATGACAGGGACATTAAACTGTTCAGAAGCAGCTAAAATACCTTCTACAGCTTCGTCTGCTTTGCCTTTTGTGCTTCTATATGCAAAGCCAGCTAAATCACCCAGTCCCTGCATTCCTGCGCCAATACCTCCAGCTGCCACGACATCTCCAGTATCAAAGTCGCCACCGGATGCAGCTTGCACGCCTTGCAATACAGCTTCCTTGCCCGCTTCTGTGGCTGCTGTTTTTAGTATTCCGCCAGTTGCTCCGCCAGCGAAAGCCGCAGCTTGTCCGCCAAATTGAGCTAGATTCATTGCGTCAACCCCTGGGCGGTCAATAATAGCTGTTTGGCCATTGCTTGGATTTACTAAAACTGGGTATATATTGCCTTTGGCGTCTTTGTCATATTGAACGCGTATGTCTGGAAATGTTTTCGATATAATGTTTGCCAATTCATTTTGATCATTGGTAACAAGGGTTAGCGCCGCAATTTTTGCTACCTTCAAAGGATTTTCACCATTAAGGAATCCACCCTCTATAATAGTTGGCAATTCTTCTAGGTTTTTGGTTGCGCGATCTTTGCCGCTAAACCAATCACTAAATGATTCGAATAGGCCTTTTTCGTTTTCTACTTCTTTTGGCGTATCTTCTCGTTGACCAGCTGGCACATCAAGTATGAACCCGTCCGGTATTTCGTTAGATACTTCTGCATCAGCTTCTAGCTGAAAACCTTCCGGTAATCCTGTCATTTATTTGCTCCAACCGCCATTCTTATACGTTAAGCGTTCACCTGTGTCTGGGTTAGTAATTACCTGCCCTTCAACATAGAACCCATTTCGATTAAGCCCGCCAACAATACCAGTCCTAATCTTTTTAAGTTTTTTAAGTGTACCCTCGTATGATCCGGATATACCTGTGATGTTTCCGCTGTCATCGGTTATCATTTGGATGTCATTTGACAGTCCTTCGATAATTTTAATATCTGATTCTGATAATACGCCGCTCATAATGCCAAGATTATCAGCTGTTAATATTGACTTAAGCTGCTGAACTTGTCCAAGTAAGTCTTGAGTTTTGCCAGTGCTAAACGGAATCATTCCAGTTATACCAGTGATATTATCCAGTCTATCAGAGCTTAATATATCATCGACCGTTGCGATGGCTTTTTTACCTTGCTCTAGTTTCTTAGTCTGCATTTCCTCAGCTTCACGGGTGCCCTCTTGCGCTTCTATTTTCGCACCTTCTTTGGCGCTCGTTACGGCCGCAACCTCTTCAGCTTTCATGCTTCGCTGTACTTCTGGCGTCATTTGAATAGGTTCTCCGCCAGATACAGGAATGCCCTGCTCATTGGTAGCAACCGGAGCCATGGTATTAGGATTGAAGAACTCTTCACCAACCTGCAAAAATTTAGAGCCGCCAATATCTACGACCTTTGGTGCAAATGTCTTGGCTGGGCCTTCTAACTTCAATGCGATGCGAGAGGCGCGTTTCTGATCTTCCGAGGCGTCAGGACTGTTAAGAACACGCTGGTGATAATCAAAAGTTTGTATAGCAGCGGGAACACTAGCTTGGCTTTGCATTTTAGACATAAATGGCTTCATGCTTGCTTGCACGTTCTTGATGCCGTTGTCTGTTAAATCCATAGAGGTAATGCTTTCTACAGGAATGCCAGCAGCTTTAAGCATCGGCACTCGTTGAGCTAGCACTTTTGCGCGGTCAGCTAATGGCACGCTCGCCAAACCTTCAATAGTATCAGCAAAGTTTTGCATGCCTTGCATGGCTTGCTGCTGTTTTGCTTGCTCTAAACTGAACTGGCCAGCGGCCTCTTGCTGTTCTAATAGTTTTTTGCGAACGCTACTAGTGCCTAGCTTCTCGCCAGTAGCCAGTCCGCTAGATATAGCTTGGCCAATGTTTGGAACATTTACCCCGAGTGATAATCTTGGATCGATAGCCATTTAGCCAGCTCCGTAAATAGTTGCCCCGAGATTAATTGCGTTCATAATCCCTTGAGATTGAGCATTTGCTGCGCCTACTACACCAGCCGCCTGTGCTGCTGCTGCATTAGTTGCGAGGTTTCCAGCAATTTGATTGCCACTCATGGTGGCATTGCCAATTTGTGCCGCCGCATTCATTGAGCTTGCGCCTTGTCCTGCTGCTGCGTTCTGCCCTTGACCTACAAGATTAGACAAGAAAGTCGCATTTTGCAATTGCGCTGTGCGTTCAGAATTTAGAATATCAAATCCAGTTCTTAGTGCTGCGCTTTCAAGTCCGGCAGCTGTACCGCCTGTGCCTAATCGCCCACTTACCGCTGCGTTTTGCAGATTCTGTCTACGGACATCTTCTTGCATGGCATTAAAGAAAGGATTACTCATAATGCTAGATGGATCACTAAATAATTCTTGCGACGCACTTACAGCGCTTTGCGTTTGATCCATAAAGCCCGTGCCAAAATCCACAAACGGCTGAAGGTCTGCGCGGCTTTGCTCTCTTGCAAGCTTTTGCTCCTCAACTGTCATAGCAGTGGCTTCTTTGGTTGCCTCTGCTTGTGATAAAGCAGCTTGTGCTTGAATATCAGCAGCTTCTTTCGCTGCGTCCGCTGCATCACCGCCTAGTAGCTTACCCTCTACGAAATCACCGGCTTTATCAAAACCTTTCTTTGCAGCGCTATATTGCCCCATCGTTGCAGTGTCTGCTAGCTTACTTAGAAATCCCATAATTAACTCACTACCGCCCTGTCTTGTACTCTACGCCAATTTGTGCCGTCACTGAAAGCCAGTGTTGCACCGCCTGTTTCATCTGACACATAGATAGTATGTGCCTCAAATTCTGTAGCATCCGGCAAGGTAGCCACGGTGTAGCTGGTTTGCTCATGAATGCCTGTTATTCTTTCGTAAGCCTGTCTAGCCCAGTTTTCAATCTCTCGCAGATACGAGGCTATTGATTGATCAGTCCGCCAGATGTTCGGCCTGTTTTTATTCCAGCTTGTCGGGTTGTTTACCTGTCTTGCCATTATCTGCGCCCGCTATTTCTTACTTTGATGTAGCTAGAGAAAACACTAAACTTTGTTGGTTCAGTATAACGCAATTTTACTGTCAAGTCTTGAAAGTGTTTATTGTCAAATACGCGAACATTGTTTAGATATTCACCTGTATCACCTAGCTGTATAAAGCGCTCATTACTGAATGTAAGACCACCATTAGTAGAGAACGAAACCATTAGCAATGGCACTCGCTCAGATGCATTACCAACGCCCGTTTCTAGCGACAAGCCAAACTCATTCCACTGGAACCATTGGCGAGGGTTGCCGAACTTCTCGCCAGCTAAGGGTGCAAATATACGCTCTCTCACGGTGGTTGTTTCGTTATCTGTAAAGACATCGGGATTAAGTTTATAGATATTCCCAGTGGCATAATCTGCAACAATTGTGCTTCCATATACTTCTATGATTGAATTGCCAAGCCATCTTTGAGCAGATGTGCCGTGCTCTAGCTCGAACCATAAATCATACTGCTCCACATAAGCCCATACTTTCGCATCCGTGGGGAACATGAACACAACAAAATCCAACCCTTGAATATCGATAGATTGCACCTTAGCGTCTGTAAGCGTGTATGTTCGCCATTCATTTGCAACTGCAACCGTTGACACTTCTTTAGGTGTAAAGCCCTGTAGCTGCTCTGCGCTGCCTTTTTCAGACACAAAATAAATGGCCTGCTCAGTATTTGCTATGGCACCTTTACCGGCCAAGCCTACACTTTCAACAATCGCGCCATTCATGCGCTCAACTGGCGGAGTACCTGTTCCGGTGTACTGCCATGGTTCAATAGTCCGCTCGCCAAACAAATAAATAAACTGGTTAAATACATATGAGCGAACAAGATTGTCAGGCGCTGATTCCGGTGTAAAGTAGTTCAAACCCGGTATAGTCAGCGTGCCTGGGTCTGTAACGCTTACACGTCCGTCATCATCATCAAAGAAGAAAGAGTTGTTTAAGTATTCAACATTAGTGGGATTAGAGCCTAGAGTAACGCTTGAAAATGTTGAACCGTCATAAGTGTATTCACCGTTACCCCCTGTAACGATAACCATGGTTGAGCCATTATCGGCCATAGATACCTGATCACTTCCCGCGATAGAGCCAATTGCAGTACGAACAAATGTAGAGCTAACAAGGTAAAGCTGAGAACCGGCAACTTGGTATAGGTTGCCTTTAAAGCGGTGTAGACCTCTGTCAAACTCTCCGGAATTACCTGACAATTGACGGTCAAGCCCTGGGAAGTTATGTAAGACTACATCAGTTAGGCCGTTTTGCACCGCTTCAGGGTACATATTAACAGTACGCTGAGCAGAGGCAGGCAAAGACGGGGATTGATAGCTTGATCCAACCGCTGGATAATTGACCGTATTAAATCTACTAGGCATTTCATGGTGTCCAAGTTCTATTCATTGAAGAGGCACCGGGTGCGTACCTTAGTTTACGGCTTGATCTGATAGCGCCTTTAATTGAACGTATCATTTTTTGATAAAACCGTTCTGCATCGGCGTCTTCGCCGGATAGATCACCAACCGAAGCAAGGCATGCATACAAGTAAATACTCGGGTATGCGGTCAGTATGGCATTTGTATTGTTTGTTGCGTCAAGAGTAGATGGGCGCGCGTAATACGTCAGCTCAATATCATAAGCACCGTCAGGCACGTAATCAAAAATAATTGTATCAGTTATCGAGTATTTGCATGGCAGGCCGCTTTCACCATTACGCTGTAAAGACGTCGGGGCTGTATTAACAAGCTCTCGCTTAATTCCGCCGTCATTAATAAGAATGCTTAGACCGCTAATAAATCCAGCTGGTAACGATAAAGAATTTGTACCCGCAACCGTTGTTAATGTGGTCGTCGTAATCAGCTCTTGAGTTCTAAGTGGTTGAGAGTCATTGTTATAGATATTGTCCTCTGCAATTTCAACAATAGTGTCGAACTTACTAGACAAATCATCTCGACCCGAAAAGTCAAAAACAGCAGTTTTTAGCGTGGTGTAGCTGGTTATACTCATATAAGTCTGCCTGATTTAACTCTTAATTTGCTCCACTCTCTTTCTTGGAGCTTGCGCATTAGCTTTGGCTGGTTCTCTGAATCCATTGGATTTCCACCAAACTCCTTCCACCACTCCATATAGACAGTTTGAGGAATACTGGCCACATGATGCATGTCACCTTTCCAATTGCCTGATTCATTTGTCTTTGCTGCTTTATTAAGATTAAGCTGATTTGACACGTCTTCGCGCGTGTTATATTCAATCTTACCATCGTTTTCACGAAAGTAAGTGGAAACGCCATCAACTTGACTTAGCAGTCTCCACTTAGTTTTCATCGCTTAACAACCACCGTTACATAGCATTTAGCAGCGGTAGTAGAGCCGCCATTTGTCTCTACTTCAATTGCTTCGCCCGGACGGCATAAGCCATTCAAATCAGCGGTTACAGTATCGCCAGCGGCTGAGCCAGAATAAGGAACAGTCAACGTGCCAATAGTTGTGCCATCAGAGTTTTTAACAGTCAAGACGGCATCAGCGACAGAAATAGCTCCGTCAAGCGTAGCCACTAACTGTAAGATTGTGCCGTCAAATTCCTTTGGTACAGGAATATAAACTTGACTAGCCGTTGAGATGTTATCGATAACGCCGCTAAGCGCCACCTTTGTTAAATCATGTGCACTCATTCATCACCTTCCTTAGCTGGAACATCTTTCGTCACAGCCTTACCGAATTTTTTAATTTCAGCTTCAGATAACTTAAGAACCGTACCTTTGGGTACTTTCTTAACCTTCTTATCATCTTCAACCCAGATATTTCGAACTGCTAGCACTTCCGTGCCGCCAGTTGCTTTCTTTGCTTCACTCATATTATTTACCTATAAGAGCGGGGGCCGAAGCCCCCTAGTTGAACTAAGAAGTTGTTAAGTCAGCAATGATACCATTACCTGACTCATTGCGCGCTTCAAGCGTCCACTCGGTTAATACCTGCTTACGCTCAGTATCACCAGTTTTAGCTAGATCAGTTTGCATGAATGAGCGCCCTGGCAGAGTAGCCATTGCCCATAGTGAAGTATCTAATACTAACGCTGAACGGTCGCGAGACTGTGGAGAGTACACGATTTCCAATGTGCCAAAGTCACTCACGTAGATGTCGATAGCTGTGTTTAAGGTCTGAGAGCTACCTTCATACGTCTTAGTACCGTTACCTGAGAAAGCAGACATTGCTTGCTTGTTGAAAGAACCAGTTAGGATTAGGTTTGGATCACCGCCTTGGTCTGCACATGCTGCAAGTACAGTCTTAAGGTCAGATTCAACGAATGCACGCTGAGTACCATCTGTACGCGCGTCTGTACCGTCACCGGTCGGATCAGCGCCTGAACCACCTGCGCTTGTATTAGTCGCAATCCAAGATTCAACGCCAGCAGCAACACGCGCTGTAGTGTCGTTGCCAGCTACTTTTGCTTTGTTCGCTAACATTGATTTCTCAATATCACGTTTAAGCTCAGTCATGCGCTTAGCAACTTGGTAGGCCATTTCTGAAGAGCGGCCTGCTTTGTCTACAGACTCTTGGGTGCCTGTTACACGGGCAACTTTGTCAGAGATTTGTGTATTATTACCTAGGCGAGTAGTTGCAGTTGATGCGTCAGTAGTTGCATCATCACCCTCGATAACTGCGTTTGCATCTGAAGCGGCTGCTAGGTCGTCAGTTTGCCATTCGTGGTTTGTTGCCGTCGCTGATACTTTCGCAATACGAGAGCTGAATGGAGTTTTAGTTTGCTCAACCATATAGATTTGATCAATCAGGTCTTCGCGATTGCCTTTAGCATCATATGAGCTAAATGAATTTGTTGGCTGTGTCATAATGTTTTACCTTTGAAGTTTTAAAAGTTCTGTTAGAGCGTTTACACCTTCTTGAGAGTTTCTTGCATTGCGTATCTTGTTTGATGCCGCTTTTGCCTTGCGCTCACTCGGAGGTATTTTTTGCCCTGGTTTAACTGATTTTGGTGCTTTGCGAACTTGCTCTTTAACTTTGGCTTCTGTTTTCTTGAATTTCTGCGCCTTTGCAGCATCAAAAATAATCATCCATAGTCTATGATCAGTAATACCTTCAACGTCTTTTTCAGATACACCCATGCCTTTCAAATAATCACTAGCCAGCTTCATATCCGTGTTTCGCTGTTCTTGTGACCAAATGTCATTGCCACCCATTGCTTCAACCAGTGCGCTAGTCTCTTTTGAGATAGTTTCCTGATAGAAACGCTTTTGCTCTTCAATAGCGTCCTGCTTAACTTGCTCAGCTTTCTGAAGTGCTTCCTTCTTGGCAATGTATTGCTCTGGATTGTCCCGCTTTAACGCTTCCCAATCAATCGAGTCTTGTTCATTTTTAATAAACGAATCTACAGATTGAACTAATTCACCGATGCGGGTTTTTTCCGCTTGAATGGCTTTTCGTTCTTCCGCTAATGTCATCGTTTTTTTGCGATAATCCGCGTCACGCTGATAGCCCTTTAGTGCTTCGTCAAGAGTTACCTGTAATTCTTCACCGTCAACTTTCACGGTGTGCCATTCAGCAGGGTCTGCTTCTTCACTATGTTCTTCAGTTTCAACTTCTTCGCTAGCGTCCAATTCTTCTGATTCACCTTGCGGCTCTTCATTGTAATCTTCAGCTTCTTGAGCATCTAACTGCTCTTCAGTTTCACCAGTTGTCTCTAAATCTTCAGAGGCTGGTTCATCATTTGACTGCAAAAATGCTGCCAAGTTATTCACATCTGTGCTCATTTGATACCTTCATGGTGTGTCAAGAGTTTAATGGTAGTTAAAGTTTA
>UEXM01000625.1_pt1 | contig 35987 bp, 51 predicted proteins | sample 1796661 | NCBI WGS metagenome assembly UEXM01 (sample SAMEA4772469, study PRJEB27181) | metagenome
GTAGTATCTCCAGTTCCAGCACCCATTAACCAAGAACCTACACAATTACTAAACTGACTAAACCCAGATATATTACTTCTTTTATCTATTGCATATAATTCAGATACTTCAGTAGCTGATAAAGCAGTATTAAATATGTTTGCAGATGCTATTTTTCCATTAAAATAATTAGTGCTTTGTTTTTTGCCAATATATTCTGGTGTAAAAGTTGAACTATTAGAAGGTTTATTATCAGTATATGCAACATTATTCCTATATATAAATAATTCATTAGAACTATCCCTTACAAGGACAATATGTTGCCATTCATTTAGTGTAAATGTTGCTCCACTTGTCCAAGTCTGTTTTGCATTTCCACCAATTTTTATTGAAAGACTTGTAGTTGATCCTATTCTAAACCAATCTGCATTTCCAGAATCACCCCAAATTACAACAGAGGTAACAGTTTCGGGATTAATCCATACAGACAATGTAAACTCACCAGATAAAGCAATATCACCAAAATCTAAATAATCATCAGTACCATCAAAACTTGCTACTCCAGTATTGGCTTTATCTAACCAAGTAGTTACACCATCATTTCTCCAGTATCCTACTAAATCATCTGCGCTTGCATAGTTACCACTATCAGTTGTTGTTAGTAAAGGTAATCCAGAGTTGTATAAGGATGTTGCTTCATTGGCTGTTAAGGTTGAACTCCAAATAGCTAAATCATTTAGCAATCCATCAAAAGTTGTAACGCCATCATTTCGATTGCCTAAAATTAAATTAGAACTTGCATCAGAAACATGAGTTCCAGAAGGTGCAATCGTTTCAGTTAAAGTAACAGCAGAGCCATTAAGATATATAATTGGATCAGTTGTTGGGTTATCACTATCATAGGTTACTAATATATGAGTCCAAGTATTTAAAGGAACGCTTAATGGTGTTTCCCATCTTGCTGCACCACCAGATAAAGTTACAGCAAATTGAACTTTTACACTTCCAGAGCTTTCACCAATAACTTGAAAAGCATATTTAGTTTTATCAAAAACTTGCCCAGCATTATTTTGTCCATCACTCTTTGGATTAATCCAAGCAGAAAGAGTACCACCAGCTGTAAATATGTTATTTAAAGTAGAAGGTGTTCCAACTGAAACTTTATCATCAGCACCATCAAACACCATAGGATTATTACTTCTGACTAATGGATGTTGAAAACCATACTCTTGTCCAGTTGCCCAAGTGATTCCACTTCCTGTACCATGATTTTGATTACCAGAGCCATCTAATATTGCAGTTCCAGAACCTTCTTGCATTGGCATATCTAACTTTAATGCTGATGAAGCTATACCAGTAGGTAAGGTTAATTCTGGCTTTATGTACAGTTGCCTAACTTGATCTTGGGTTAATTCTGTGTTAAAGATTTTTACATTGTTTATTTTGCCATCTGAAAATGCACTTCCAGTAGCTGAACTACCTATCTGTACATTAGCACCAAGATTTTCCATAGCCACATAACTACCACCACTTGTAAGACTAACAGCAATCTCACTACCATTGATATATAATTTTATTCCAGTATTAGCAGAAGTACCACCAACGCCTGTGTAAGTACAAGCGACATGAGTCCATTTTCCCTCATAAGATGTTATTGCTGAAGTAGATCCAGCTATTTCGTATGTACTTCCCAAACTTTCATCAAATAATTCCAAAGTTAATATATCTGATCCATGAGAGTATAATCTATATTCTGCATCAACATTATATGTTCCTTTTGATACGATTACAAAATTAGTAGCATCATCCATATTGATCCATGCCGATATACTGAAAGCTGAATCATTACTGCCATCTCCAAAAGATAAACTATCTGAATCTGTTATAGATATAGAATCATTTGTACCATCAAAGCTAACTGCATTCCCACCATAGACTTCTCCATAGTTTAATGGATCAGCTACACCACTTGGTGAGGATGTGTATCCTGTGTTAATAGTAGCTCCATTATTTGTACCATCATTAGAGCCATGAGAATCTTCTACATTTGTCCCAAGATCATACCAACTTACAAGGTTTGTCTTTAATGCACTTGTTAATGTGCTATACGAAGAGAACATAATATCTTGTATCTGGTTTTGGGTTTTTGCATCCGAATAAATAGCTACATTTGCCATAGAGCCATCTAAAAGAGAACCAGTATCTGTATTATCTGATCCTCTTCTTGCTCCTAATAAAACATCAAAAGAATTACTACCACTTCCAGAAGTTCCTAAACCATCAGATGATCCATCAACATATATTCTAAATTTTTGTGTACCACTATCATCAAAATTAACAACTGCCACATGATGCCAGTTTCCATCCGAATAAGCACTTGTGCTAACTACTGTTCCACCTATAAATACTCCTATTGTATCATTTGATGCTTTAAAAATTTGATATTGTCTATTCCCTGTAGTAGAACCTCCTTTACTAATTATAGTTCCTTCTACTCCAGATGCAATTTTAAACCATAAACTAATAGTAAAATCATCAGCATCAGCATCAAAATTCAGATTACTGGCTTGTCCTAAATTTATATAATCATCACTTCCATCAAACGAGGTACTACCACTTGCTAATGCTACTGCACCTTTTGGTGTGGCTTTATCTTGGATTCTTGGTAAGAAAGGAGAACTGGCAGAATAGGCATCTGTTAAAAAGGTTGCACCATTGTTTGTACCATTATTTGTTCCTGTACTATCATTAGCATCTGCACTTAAATTATACCAGCTAATCAGATTAGTTAATTCAGTACCTTTTAAATCTGCATATTGTCCTTTCCAGTAGATACTTTCTATTTCACTTGCAGATAAAGCACGATTCCAGATGCCGACATTGGCTATAGAGCCATCAAATGTTCTATTTAAATTTGTTTTTACATTTCCAATTACTAAAGATTCACTTGCATCTGATGAAACTGAACCAGAAGTATCTATTGTTGCACTAAAAGAAGTTATACTACCATTTATATATATAGTAGGTCTATATGATGAACCAGCACCACTTGTATCATAAATAACAGCAACATGATTCCATTGATTAATAATAACATCATTATTTGTTGTAAATTGTCCAGCTTGAGAACTATAATTAATATAAAATTTTAGTTTAGAAGTACCACTACTCTCTTCCCTCATATGAAGTACCCATCCACTTCCATCATCTCTTTTTTCTATGATTCTTCCTTCATCGCCTTCACCATCAGATTTAGGAAAAAACCAAGCAGAAATAGTTCCACCACCATTCCATATATTATCCAATGATGAATCTGAACCAAAGTCTATATAATCATCAGAACCATCAAAAGAGGTAGCACCAGATAGGAGTAGTTCTGGACTATTATCTTTAAATGGATAATATAGTTTTAATCCATCACGAACAAATGATGCGATTGCCTTGCCTAATCGAACAAGACCTAACCCAAGACCTAATCTCATGGGTTAATAAAGAAAGATTATTGCTGTAGTTCCAGTAGCAGCATCACCCGTAGTGGTTGCTCCTGTCGCCCGAATCGGAAGGATCGAGCCTGCTAACGTACCTGCAAAGGTTACATAACCTCCATTAATATAAAATTTATAGTCTCCATCTACACCAATGTACACCGCGCGTGATTCCTCATTCGTAGTGTTGGTGTTGTTGATTAAGACAGCGGATGCTGCAGGGGTAATTGCTTTCTGTACTGAAAAATCCCTAAAAGTTCCCATATTTTCCTCGCTTGGTTAGTGTTGCAACGCTCTAAGCCTATGGTTAGGCATGAATGAGCTTTGTGTTCATTAGTATTAACTATTTATTTCTTTTTTTGTTCCTAATTATATGCGGAAGACCACACAGTAAGAAGTTCGTCATGCATTTGTAATCTTTGATATGCATTTTCACCAATAGTCTTTCTTAATTTCTCTAGTCTTTCAGCATAGACAATATCTGATTTACCTGGAGCTACTTTAGATTTTGATAATAGTTGTCTTCCTCTAATGGAAGATGAAATACTTTGCGTGTCTTTACCTGTTTGATTAATAGCAGCTAAAATATACTCATTAACTTTTTGAGGGTCTTCACTTGCACGAATAGCGTTATATGCTTTTTTCATTCCAGTACGAAACTGTTTTAATTCTTCATCTGGATTGCTTATGTATGTACCACCAAATTTATTTTTAAATCTCCAACGATAGTATGCTTTTATTGCATTATCATCTTTTTTAGATTCTGGGTTTCCAAACCCCAAACCTACTACTATGTTATTAGCAATTCGATTTGCTGGAAAATATCTTTTGATGACTTCGGTTACTCTATCCATTGCCTCTAAATAAGTATATTTTCCTTTTCCACTCAATGCTTTTTCTAATTCAAGTATAATAGATACAGGATAAGATAATTCTAAAAAGTTGTCTGCCAACTTACCTTCTGCGGTTGATTGAAGTATTGATCCATATACTCCTGCAAAAGAAGTATATGCCCAGGATTCTAAGAGAAACTCTAGAGGATTTTGCTGGACTTCATTCCATTTAATTAATAAGTTATCTTTACCGCCATAAATATACGCTAAAGCAAATTGAGTAGCTACCCCTGATGCTGCACTACCAAGAAATTCGCTAGCTATAATACGATTTGCATCTACAAATTTTTTATAATCTTTTTCATTAACTGCTTCTTTAGAAGCCTCTGCATATACTTTTGTAGTGCGAATTAATGATCTAAGTTTCATTTGCGAATACGTTTCAAACGCAGATAATGTAGTAAAAATCCTATTTCTTTCTAAACGGGATTGTTCACCAGTTCTTTGTGCGCCACCAGTAAGATACGCTGGAGCGCGTCTAATCACGCTATCATAAGCTTCTTTTGATGCCTGTCCTTTCGCTATTGATTCTGCTTCTGATCTCGTATACCCCATTTCTCGAAGCAATAGAGCATCCTTTGAAGTTCCTTTACCTTGTTTAAATTTAGCTACTTTTTCTACAGCAACTTGAGCAGCTAATACTTCTTGAAATTCATTCATAAATTTATAGCCAAATCCTCTTCTCTGGAGTTCGTTAACACCACGAATAAAAGACGAATAAGGTCTATTTGGATCAATAGAAAGATTAGCAATATCTACAGTAATTGCACCTTGAGTTTCTAGTGCTTTTCGTGTGACATTAGGGCTTGTACTTAACTTAAAAATACTTTTTAATAGTGTAGGCATTCCACCAAATTTCCGCACATTACCTAAAGGTTCAGCTATATTGGGTATAAATGATCCTGAGAGCGTACTTTGTTTGATAAAGTTATAAGCACTTTTTGCACCTCTTACAACCTTAGAACCTGTAAACCCTGCATCCATATACGATGTCTCCACAGGCGCGCCACTCAATGCACGAATCATTTCATGGAACTCTTTAACACTACCACCTTCTTCACTAATCTGTTTTTTTAATTTATTAACAATACTTGTATTAGCTAATTCTTGTCCAAAAACACGAGCTACTCCAATACGACTTTCACCTGTATCTGCTAATCTTCTCGCGTATTCATAAGGTCTATATTCTACTAGAGGAATTAACTCACCATTTACTTTAATTGCATGAGGAATGTTTTTCCATTTCCTACTGTGTTCAGCTTGTGTAGTCCTTGTAGCTGACTCTGGAGCATCGCTTTTCATGTTATCTTGCAAGGATTTAAATTCTTTTAAAATATTTTGATTAGGTAAACCACTTGCCTTAGCAAACTCATTGACTAAAATATTAAATTCTTGTGAACCTATTCCCTTATCTAAAATTCTGTAAAACTCTGGAGACATAATTCTTGGAGCAATATTTCTTCCAATTACTTTAAATGGCTTAACAACTCCATCTTTACCCTCTTGCATAATTTCATTCTGCTCAAATATCCTACCTCTTTTTTCAATTAAGTCGCTTTGAGCTTCTACTACAAGGCGTTCTTTACCTTTTACAGGTATTAACCCTTCTATTGCTGCGTGCATACGATTCATTAAGATTTTTTTACCATTCACTTCAACTTCTACAAACCTGGCTAAATCTTTAGCAGCTTTACCGCTACCACTTGCCTTTAAAGCAATGTCTAGTTTATCACTTAATTGACCATGTACTTGTTTTTGTATATCTACAACTCTTCTTCCGAGCTGTGATGCTTCTTTAGAAGTAGGTGTACCTACATTCCCCGCACGTTCAATAACATCAGAAGTAAACCAATTAAAAAATTTAGAAAACGTACTTTGCGTTTTAGATATTGGTAAAGTAGATACTTGGTTCACCTTTACATTGTCTTTCACTTCTGATTTTTCTAAACGATCCATTGCATTATTATATAATCTGTCTAGCTCTGCATCTGTATATTTTGTAGGTTTTCTTTTTTCAGAACCAAAGAGATTTTTTAACATCTTCTTACTAGGGATTCCAAGAAAAATTTGCATCTCTATCCCATTTGATTCTGCTCTTTCTTTTGTATCTCTTTGTAGTTCTTTAATTTTTTGCGATGATGTCTCTAGTCTTTCTCGTTGAGTCTCGGTAAGGTTTCCTTTTTTTAATTGCTCTTGATTAGACCTTAACGTAACATCTAAATCGCTATATTGTTTTTGTAATTCAAGACCAACTTCTTTTTTCTGACCCTCTAATAATTCTACTGGTTTTAATTGCTTTTCAATAGCCTGCACCGCTTTTCTGCCAACATCCGCAGGATGTAAAGGAACTTCTAACATAGGATCAGGAGTAAACTGTCTATTAAATACATCCTTTCCTTCTAAATAGGATTCTAATTCTGCTTGCTCTACAACGCTCCTTAACTTCTTATAGTCAAAATCTATTTTAGATAGTTCAGCATCAATAAAAGCAACTCGTTCTTTTCCTAGTTCTGGAGGACTTAATGGAACATCTTGATATGGATCATACTCAATTTCTCGATTTAAAATATCTCTTTTCTTGAGCCATTCATTATATTCTTTAATTTCTGTTTTATCTCTTTGATCTAGTTGAGATTCAATTTCATTAATTTTTTCTTGAAATACTTTACGCCTATTTGACATTTCTGCTTCTAATTCTGTAGGAGTTCTAGGATCAATTTCCCGACTCACACTTTCCGTTTCTATCTGCTCAACTTGAAGTTCGTTGAATCTTTCTACTTTAGCATCTATTTCTCTTTGCAATTCATCTAAAACTTTTTGTTCAGTTCTAGATTTCTCTAATGTATCCATGTTTTTAGATAAACGATTTATATCTTCATTTAATTGGACTCTTTCTGGTTTTATTGATAGAATATCGGAAGGTTGCTTAGAAGATTCCTGTAGTTTAACTCCTGTGGCTTTTTGACCATTAGTAATAGGAGTTGTTTGATATTTAATCGCTCGTGATTGACGCGTTTTTTCTGGAATTTTACCTTCTAAAGCTAGTTCTAAAGATGTTTTAATTTCTGTTCCAATTTTGTTTGCGACTACATCTATAGGTTGACCTGTTCTTTTTACTTCTGCTTCAATAACGCCTGCTACATCACCAACAATAGCATCTCTTTGATATTTTTTATATTGATTTAAGAATTTTAATCCAACTATAGTAGCTGCTGCATCAAAATAACGTTCACCTATTTTTTTCAAACCTTCTTCAGTTGTAAAATCAAACTCTTCACCTTCAAGAATAGGAGCTACAGTACCAAGACCAAAAACCTCACCTACAAACTCACCCACTTTCCCTTTCGTTGACCCAGCCATTCCTAATGCCCCAACTGAACCACCTAAAATTGCTCCTTTCATTGTAGTGATAACTGCTTCTATAGGATCAACTGTGCCTGTCTCCTCTAACTGACTCGTAATATTTTTCCCCGCATCAAAAGCTGCAAAGCCTCCTGCTCCTCCTGTAATTTTTTCTAATGCAGTTTTAGCTAATACTCTAGCTTCATTAATTGGTATATTACCTTTTGTAGATATAATATTTGCTGCTTTATCTGCATATTTACCAACTTGTTTTAAGTTAGCAGCCTTTCCACCAAAAGAAAATAAAGCTGCATCAGCAGGCATCAACATTGCGAATACCCCAGAAGCTAGCTCTTCTTTCTTACTAAATGGATAATTATCTAAATTAACTTGTTGCTTTAAGCCTACCATCCTAAACACAGAGCCAGTAATAGATTGCTCCATTGCTAAATTCATAAAATTAGGTGGAGTTCCGCCTACACTAGTAACTACTTTATCATATGCATCAGCTTCACTTAATCCTTTTTGTTTTTCTTTAGCGACTTCTCGTTTAAAAAATAATTCATTTTGAGCTGAAGCAATTTCTTCTGCGGATAATTTCTTTTCGGGTTCTGTAATGATGTATCCATAGTCTTGAAGCATTTTTTTACCACCAGGTTGCACTAATAAAGCTTCAGGATTTTCATTAAAAAATGGTAAAGGTCTTACAGATGCACCAGGGAATACTTTAGCTTTAGGTTTTTCAGGTAATGCAGAAAATGTATATTTAGGAGATACAAATACTTCATTAGGATTTATTTCTGGTGCAGTAGTTGATACTTTTGCTTCAAATGTATCATAGTTACCTATGTCAAAATTTTGTGATACTTGATCATAAAATCTTTTTCTTGAATCAGGGTTTTGCATCTTACTAGAAAATGTATTGAAATCACCAATATCATATTTAGTAGATACTCCATCATATAATTTTTTAAGAGATTCTTGTGGCATTAAAATTCTATCTTTTCTTTTATAGTAGTTGGCATAGTTTCATTTCCTAAACTCATTTCTGTACTTCTTTTTATTAATTTATCTAGCACTTTTTGCTTTTGTAATTTTTCTTCTTGAGATAAAGGAGGAAAACCACTAATACTTCTTCTGATTGGATTTAGTTGATCTTGTAGGTTTTTAATAGATTTTTGAAGTGATGCAGCTGTGGGTTGTTTTTTAGTTACTTCTTTAGGAGCTGCGCTTATTGGTACTAAATCAGGATTGTTTGCTATTTCAACATTTGTTGCAAACACTCTTTCTTTTGTTACTTTATTATATGCATTTTTTTGAGCATCTTTTGAAGTTAAACCTAGCCTTATATCCGATTCTTTCTCTCTTACTTCTACTTCTTTTTCAGTAGGTTTAGGTTGTAGCATACCAATAGATTCCATAGCTTCTCTTTCGGCTGTATCTACTAAAGGCACAAGAGCTTCAGATTTTTTAGCAATAGCTTCAGATTCCTTAGTAATAAGAGATTCTTTTTCTTTTTCCGTTTGATAGTCAAGGTCACTTATACCTAATGCTTCAAATGTTTCTAAAGCTGGTGAACCTTTCATTACAGCAAGTCTTCCATTGACTATTGCCTGTCTATTCTTTGGGGTTTGAACTAATCCAGCAGCTAAATTATTAAATGTATTCAACTCTTTCGTAGATTGTTGTTTTAAGTCCTCTCTATCTTTGATCATTTTCTGTAACGCAGCTTGACCACCTTGAACCGCACCTTGTGTAAATGCTCCTGCTACCGCTTGTGCTAGATTTGGTCTTTTCTTTACTTTAAACTTAAATGCCATTATTTTACCGCCTTTGTATAGTAAACGTGTTTTATGCCATCTATTTCTTTCACCGCATCTTTATTTACCTTTTCCACATCTTGCGCCATTAAGCCAATTTGAGGAGTATTATCTCCTTTGTAATTAAAAAGATACACAGGTAAGCCATTATCTAACATACCTACTTGAGATATATTTTCTTTTACATTTATATCTGAAGCAGCATAACCTATTAACTGACCTCCAGCTTCTTGAGAGCCAGTAACTACATTAGAAACAAGAGATTCCCACCATTCTGGTTGTGCATCTAATCCCGCTTGTATCTGCGCTCTTTGAGTTTCTTGACCCATTGTAAATCTTCTCATTGCATCTTCTAATCCAGCAAGATTAGCTTCTGCTCCTATTTCTGTAGGTACAAATTGTGCTAAATCTTGTTGTGTTTTTGCTTGACTTTGCGCTATGTAATCTTGTAGGCTTCTTTGCCCTGCTTCTTGAACTTGCGGAGTTAGTGCCGACACTTGAGAAATATCGCCACCAGTACCCAAAATAGAGCGTTGTAGTTGACTTAGGAGTTGTCCTTGTTGTCTTGCTTGAATGTTTTCTGCAAGGTCTTCACGAATCCTTCCAGCTTCGGTAATTCTTTCTTCAAACTTTTCTACATCTTCTTCTAAACCAGCTTGTCTTTCTTCTTCTTTTGTAACAACAGATTCATTTAGTCTAGCTAGTTCAGCTTCCGCTGCGCTATTCATATCTCCTACTTTTTCTTTTCTTGATCCGCTGTAACTATCTACATTAAATGTAGAGACTGTCTGCCCTGTTTCGCTATCAATAATACGAACCTTAACAGTATTGCCAAATCTATTTTTTTCTTTTCTAATTGAATATCTCATGTGAGACCCCTATAAGTTCTGTGATTGTTTTAATTCTGAAAAATACCAATGATCATTTAATTTTATAGATATATAGACTTTGCCATTTTGTTGACATAAACCCATATCTCCTGTACTTCCTTCTGCATCTGTAAAAAAACCTTGCTTTGTATTTAACATAACATCTTGTTTTTTATCAAGTTCCGTAAATAATACATCTTCGTTGATTTCTTCTATCATGGATTACTTCCTAGTAGGGCATAATCAATGTCTATTGAGTCTATTTCAAGGTTACTTGCAGCGCAAGAAAATTCTATTGTTGCTGTTTTCCCTACTACGGAAAATGATTTAGAAACAGATTTCAAATAAGTTTGAGTTCCAAAGGTTAATGTTGCATCCGCAGAACTACCTGAAAGAAAATTTGTGTCTGCATATACTTTTACAGTTAACGCTGAAGAAGCTTTGTAGACAATAGTAACCTTAGAGAGCCTCTTTTGAGTATCAGGAGAATTAAAATCAAATCTTTTTGTTCTTACAGTTGCGGTAGAGTTATAGAGAGAGCCAGTATTTATTTCTTGAACTCGCACAAAATTGGAAGATTCCCCTGCAAAGTAATGTGTATATTGAGATCGTAAGCTTTCGTTAATAATTAAATTACTTCTATTAGCAGAAGCTGCTAATTCTCTTTCAATCCAACTTCCATTATCCATATTCATTATATAAGTAGTTGGCGCATCATTATCAGGTAGAAAGATTAACTCATTATCAATCCCATCGTATCCTAAAGCGGGTCTGTCCAATGTTAATGCCTGATAAGTATCTTTTATATTGAAGGTTAACTCGCGTACTGAAGTATTATTCACTACATGAATAGATTGTTTATTAGCACAAACTAATCCCATTGGAGTCTCACAAACTGCATTTTTATGTACTGCACCTACTCCAGTAAAAACTCTTTCTATCTGATGTTTTTCATTTAACACATAGGTGTTTCTTGTTTTAAATACAAAAATCTTGTTCCGATATGCGATAATCTTAACAATCTCATCTCCGTCATTTCTCCCTACATCAAAATAACGTGTAGGCATAATCTCATCTAACTTATAAGGATCAGTATAATAAATCTGATTTCTTTCACGAGCGGTTTGCCCGTTTTCATCTGTAGTATCAATGTTAGCATAGTATGCTTTGTTATTTAGTATAGTGGAAGTATTCCATTTAATTTCATTTAAAGTGGTACTAGATGCTCTTCCTGTTAACGAATTATATGTTGCTAATTTTAATCCATCATAAGGAATCCACCAAGTAGCTACTTTTGTGGTGGAGGTGCTTGCGACATACGCTCTTGCACTACTAACACTAAACGCATCAGAGCCTGTTTCATTTCTTGTATTAACACAAGGGATTGCATTTGCATCCCCTGTTGTAATTAAATGTACCCCACTTGATGGGTTGGTAATTGTTTTAATATTTCCAATTCTTACACAAGTATCTGTTATAATACCTCTAATCTCTGCTTGTGTATCAAGGCTATTTGATGGATATAAAAAAATTAATTTATTTACTGCAAAGTTAGAAGGCATAGAACTAAATTGAATAATAGCAAGTTCATTTTGACTTGTGCTTTCACTTGTAATTGCCATATAGTCATCACTCGTTCCACCATATGGCTCTGGGCAAGGTATCCATCTACCATTATTTGGATTATTTGCAGTTGTATCCGCATTAGATAATTCAGCTAACTGACTATCTTTAAACCCATTATCTATATCTATTGTATCTACAAGATACCAATCTACATCTTCTTCAGGATTCCAATAAATATTAATTCCAGTAATTCTTGAATTTAACTGTGCTAGAGAAGACCCTGTATTTAATACTACTTGTATACCAGGACATATTTTACCTGATCCTACTGACTTTCTTGATTCAATTCCAATGTTTCCATTGCTATCTCTTGCTAACGCAGACTCTTGAACATAGTCATAAAGAAAAGTAACAGTATATCGATCATGTGTTTTAAATGTAACATCTGTTAAATCAGGAATTAAAATTTCATCTTGATTACTTACACCATCAGGAAAAGTCACATATAACCCTACTTCATTAGCAGCGTTAATATCGTTGGATTGATCCCATCCATAACTAGTTCTAACAACAGTAGGAGGAGTTAAGGTAGCATCTTCTATTTTCCAATCATTTACCAATGCTTGCATAGGCGGTTTCTTAAATGCATAGCCAGTTATATAAGAAGATTCATCTGTTTTTCCTAACACATTTCTTTTAATATGTCCAAACCATTTAGTTTTATTAGAAAAACTACCATCTGAAATACGCAATACTTGATTATGTACTAAAAAATCATAAATAGGAGAAGAAGACCAACTTGTAGTAATATTACTAAATGATCCACCTGTTCCTGTAGAAGTATCTTGTCTTTTGAGAACTGTACCATTACCATATACCCACCATGTAGTAGATGTATCTGCATCACTTGCATCTTTTTCCGTTCTATATACTACTAATTCTGTTTGTACATCTGTAGCTGCACTTGAAGAACTTACAATTTGCTCACCTTTTGGTCGCTCTAATCTTCCAGGCTTTTTGTTAAGAACTTTTGTAAATGCAGTATATTGATTTTCAGATATATCAAAATCAGATTGATTGGTTACTAACCCACCTGAAAAATTTCTTATTTGCAAACGAGGCATTAAAAGTCCTTGTAATTGATATTAAATTTTGGCTCACCTGCTCTACGCTGACGATCTAAAACTATTTTCTCCTTCCATTCATTCCATTCATTTTTAAAATAAGGAATTAAATTTATATCTCTTAATCTTTCTGCGACCTTCCATGATCCATAGTATACTAAACATTCATGGTATCGCGCATCTAGCATAGGAACATCACTACTACTAGACAATGCTGTAGGCAAGTGATAATAATATAATTTAATTTTTTTCCCCGAAGAAGGTCTAGGGAAAATACCAATATTAATATCATCAATATAGTATCCATATGCGCTAGGCATATTTAAAGATGCATTATCGCTAGAGATGTTATGTATCTGATCCATACCAATACGAGTCATTTTCTCGTCATCTAAATCCGCTCTATAAATACGAATTAAGTTAGGAATTGCTGAACCTCCTCCAGGTGCGCCACTATTTTCATATACTTCCCATAAATCTAAATCGGTAACACCATTCCCGTTAAATAATGCATAAGTTAATCGTACAACTCCATTTAAAGTGGATGTGTCCGTAGTAGCATATCCATAAAAAAGATTAGCTTCATCTGCTAATAGGTTTTGACCTTTATTAATTAAATCAGTTAATACTGAATCTGCAACAACAGAGGTATCATCTACCCCTGTAATATTTCTAATTTCTGTTCTTATTTCTGTTAAAGTCATAATGTCCTAAAGCGGGGCGAGCCGAAACCCGCCCCTTAGTTAGTTACTGATTAGAGATCAGTTCTTGCTGTTAGGTACTGAATAACAGCATAATCCTTACTGTCAAACGTACTTAGACCTACACCATAGATTTGACCTGCAGCTACACCAAGCTTATTGCCATAATCAAAGGTTTTTTCAACCCAAGTCATGTCATCCACTTTAGCGTGACAAGCAGCACCTGCACCTAAAAATAGGTTACGAGCATAAGCAACAGAAGCTCCACCACCATCTGCAGCAGTAGTAATTCCTTCATGCTCATGGACAATAACTCCATCATACATACCTAATGCTCCAGAAAAGATTGGATTATCTGATCCTCTAACATTAGCATTTCTTTGTGCATTTTGCCATTCATCTGTTTGTGCTAAATCAAATGCAACTTCAGGGTGAATTAAAAGAACGTAATGATCCTTACCATCAATTCTGATAGGTTTCATTTTGTAACTTTTAGTTGTACCTAGCATTGCCATCTTTTTTAACTTAGATATATCTGCAACTGTTGCTAAGTCTGTAGCAGCTACAGCAGCCTTTGGGTCACTAGCTGCATATACAGAACCAGCGGTTGCTGAATCAGCTCTTAAATATGCACCAGCACCTGATGTTTTGGTAACTGCGCTAAAGATTTGCGCATCATGGTCTTCAGCATATTGTCTTTTTAACTGCGCAAGTGCTTCTGTACGAAAGTTGTACAGAACCTTACTATCGTCAAAATTACCAGCATTAATTACACCAAATCGTCTTTGATCTGTAGTAACTACGACTTCATTAGAAGTAAGATTCTGTTCGTTACTTTCTAATGCACTATCGCCAGTTACTGCTGTTCCTGTGTATCCAACCATACCAAAAGTCATATCTTTACCTTTACCTTCAGGCATTGACTTTGATACAATCATGGACTCGAATGTGTCTCCCATGAACTTTGAGAAATAAATCTCCTTACCTACTTCGTAAGCAAGTTGTTTTGCCCATCTTGAGACATTTAAACCTGTATCCCAACTCATTTTACTACTCCTAGTTTATTATTGTGTTTCAAGCAAAGCTTGCATCCGCACTTCTGGTGATAATTTATTCCAATCACTTTGAGAAATAGAGTCAAAATCAATAGCAGTTTTATTCCCACCCGTAGCACTTGAAAGTGTTGTTGGCACTTGATCGGCTTGAGTGAGTTTATCTGTTACTTGTTTAACTCCTTCGGTTTTAGCTTTACTCTTTTCTTTATTAATTGTCATTAACGTGTACGCATCATCAATTAGTGCAATACCGCGCTCATCTCCAAACTTTGCAACTGCGGTTAGTTCTTCGTTATTTAGATTAGGATGTTTTTTAATAAAACTATCAATCATTTCCTGTTGAGCATTTTTCGTTTTTCTTGCAGCTATCTCCCTTTCTTGTACTTTTCGCTCTTCTGCGAATTTACTTTCTATTTGTTTTGAGATATGTGGTAAGACCGAATTAATGTCATAGGGATCATACTCTGGTAGTTCTACTTCTGGCTCTTTTGGAGCTACGTTCATCTTAATCTCATCAAGGGATTTTCTCAACTCACCAAGTTCATTGGTTTGTCTTCCATTGAGTTCCCGAAGATTTCTATACGACTTGTCTGTTGTAGAAGCATACTCAACCAATTCATCCACCGAAGTAAATTCCTTCTCTCCGACTTTGAATGATTGTGGTTCTACCGCAGGTGTCTCTGCTTTCTGCTCACTTACATTTGATTCAGGGGAAACTTCGTCACTTGCTGTGCCTGCAATTTCCTTGGCTTCGTCTATGTAGTTCGTTTGTTCTTCCATTGTACCTTGTCCTTTTGTTAGGGGGTTGTTATTATGAGTTACGATTTACCCGTATTATTCGGCATTTGCCTTTGCTGCGCTTGCATTTGTGCGGATCGTTCCTCTTCAAATTTTTCTAGTATATCCCTACCCGCTTCCATATCAGAAAGCTCTACATAGAGAGGGAATAAACTTGCGAATCCATTTCGTACTAACTCTCCTACTTGCTGTGCTTTCGCTGCACGCATAGTAGCTGAATTTTCACCTTTGTCTAATACAATATCAAATTCAAACTTTTCAAAGTTAGTTAAAAAACGATTAATGGTTTCTTCTATTACTTGTGCTTCTTCAGGGGATTCTGCTTTCTCTGTTTCAGCACCAATGATTCTTTTAATTTTATCTGCGGTATAAAACTGTTGCATATTTTTAATCGCCTGCATTAATACAGTTGACTTGGTAAAGTCCAAGTTCTCCATTTGCTCTTGTAAGGTCATCATCCCTTGTCTAATTCTTGTTTGAGCTGCAATACCACTTTCTTTTGTAGAAGTAGCAATACCCATCATAGGATCAGTAGCACCACTAATCTCTTTCGCATCCATCTCTGCCTTCTGCTCCATAGCTGCAATGCTACTGACCAACGATAAATGTGAGTTTGACCATTGTTGCATAAAGTCGCTTACACGACCTTTGAATCCAGGTATACCAATCCAACGTCCTGTAGTAGATGCTTCATTCATTTCTTCTTGCGATACTTTATTCCCTGCGAAGATTCCTCCACCTCTAGGAGAACGATTAATAATGTCTAACATCTGCGATCTACGTTTATCTTTTTCCCTTTGTGGGTCTTTCATATTCTCTACAAGCCCAAATGTCTCTACATAATCACCCATATCTTCAAAATGATAGAAATAAGGTACGATAGGAAATTGATTATGCATATATGGATTGGCTTTCTTTTCTTGAAGTGTATGCGCCCCAGCAGTAATAGTTAAATATGTCTTTGGGACTACTCGACTAATAACACCAAACTCTGTTTTTACTTTAGCCTGCGCTGCATCTTCCATAGCTTGTAAGTCTCTAATTTGTTCCCCAGCAGCGTTTTTATTCTTAAAACCATTTTGTGATATACGCCCAGTAGCTTTATTAATAATGTAATGTTCACGCTCATACTCCCTATTCCACATTTCAATTACACGAATTTTTTGCTCTACCTCATCTAAATGATGCGCGGAGCTAATTGGCTCTGCATTTCTATAATAAGAACCCATTTCCTGGCTAATACCTTGAGGCATAGATAAATAATCCTCTACGGAACTAATATCTTTAGCGGTATCTGGAAACATCTTTTGCATTTGGTTCAAGGTAAGGTACTTGCTTCTTGCTAGATAATTCCATTCGTTTGTATCTTGAGTCCTTGCCTCTGGATCAATATGCACATTTGCCCATGATTCACGTTTAATGCTTATTTCCCCATCATAAAACTTACCTGGCTCTACACAAACATCAATCCAACCGCGCCCTGTAATAACTCCATCCTTAAATACCCTGCTGAACAAGCTTTGTAACTTTCTGTTACGATCTAAATGGTATAAAAGAGAGGTAGAAAGCATTGCTTCATTCTCATCATCTGATTCTACGGGTCTTGCTTTCCAAGAAGAACGCCCTTGTCGCTCTACGCCTGTAACTAAATTTACTTTGGGTAAAATAATATTAAGCTGTAGTGGGGGTCTTCCTTCTGCTTGCAATGTCTGTAAATCTTCTGTCTCCCATTGCCCTGTACCAAACCCACCTGTATAAAATCGCATTGATTCTTCTGCAGCACTATACCACTCTGAATCATTAATAACCATAGCGTCAAAAACTTCATGTAATTCTTTTATATTCATGCACTCATCCAACTATTTTTTTTAGATTTCCCGAAAATACCCCATAAACCATAGTCATCGCTTTGCTCTGTAGGCGAATCACTATCTTCAACGTAGTGAACTAAATATCTAAGACAATCCATTGCGTGGTCATTTTTCTTCACAGGTTCTTCTGGTAAATTACGACTTTCAAAACCATGTTTAAGCTCCTTCCACTTATAGTCAACGATCTCTTCTACCAAAGGTTTCATATTTAATGTCTTAAAAAACAATAACTTAGACTTATTGTTCTCATCCAGCTTCAAATATGCAGATACACGTTCAAATCCTGCACGCTTATCATTCTTTGCTTTTTCCCACTCAATTCCATACTCATACCACTCGTCTGCGACACTATTTCCATCTCTTTCTGTTCTAACAATAGATGGATCAGCCAAGAATGTATAATTAATTCCTTGTTTTAATCTACGCTCTACTTTTGGCACAATCATTTCTATCGTATGCTCGCTAACATAAATTAAATCATATACATAGATCGTTCCTTCGTCATCTGCGGCGGCAAATAAAATAGAAGTAGGATTACGATACCCATAATCATACACTACATAGTGATTCCACCACTTTGGAATAGCAAATGGCTTTACAGAGTGCGTTTCTTCTTTAAATTCGGGATATACAAGTCCTGCAAAATCGTCCCAACTACAATAAACGTATCTGTTGACCCATTGGTCTGGCATTGAAAGTAGATGTTTAATATAATCTGCGGGTAAATGAGGATTGTCGGAATATAATTTTACTTCTTCGTCTGTTTCAGGAGGCGGTGCATCTGGTTGCCATGTCATCGTCTCAATTAAACGATAATCACCTTTTTTCTTGTTCTGTTTTTCCTTATCCTTCTTCCATCTCTTCCATACCCAATCGTGACCCGCTGGATTTGAGGTATGAAAACTACATCTCATGGCGTTTTTTCTACGCATTTGTCCCGCGGCAGCAATAAATGTAGCTTCGGTCATTTCTTCAATCTGATCAAACGCAAACCAACCCAAATTCATAGATTTTATACGCTGAATAGAGTCACGGGAGTCATCTAATGCCATATAAACTATTTTAGAGCGGTTTTTAAAGATAATTTCTCTATCTTGGGCGCGATGTTTCTGAATAAATCCCTGACCAAGATCGAGCAACTGTATTAAAGTAGATTTCTTAAACGAATCCAATACTTTTCTACCCATTAATCCTAAATTGCCTTGAAATGCAGCACTTTGGTGAATTGCCTCCATACACATAGCTTCAGTTTTACCCGTACCTAATGAGCCTGCCAATACTTGATGCTTACTCCAACCAGTAAACAAATGAAATTCTTCTTGATGATCTAATGGGGCAGTTATATTTCCTTCCCCGTCTCTATAGGATATATTTACATCCATTATGCTTGTGACCTATAAAATAATTCCCAATCTAATGGAAGTTTACCATTTTGATCTAATTCAAACAAATCTAATGCAAAATTAGTCGCCTCTTCTGCGGTTTTTGGTGATAAACCGAAAGAAGTTCGTAAAAACATACAATATATGTCTCTAGGAGTCATAAAGATGTTATCTTTTATTGATTCTCGCTCTTCGCGAGTTAGCTCAACTTCATCTTCTTTAATACGCTTGCTCTATCCTTTGGCGATGTGCCTGATACTACTACATTCACTTGTGTATTTTGTTGGTTGACCCGATCACGATACTTGGCGGGATCATGCGCCTTTAATTGAAAGATACGTTCTGTAATATTACCTGGCTTGGCTGCTTGCTCAAAAGAAGTTTTTTCGAGTCCATCCAATCGTTCAGCTACAAATCCTTCTCTTATAGATTGAACCGCTTGCGCAAACGCAGGGTCACCTTTCATTGCGAATCGTACTGAAGCTGGAAAGAAACCCATTTCTTTTGCTGCATGGGAAATAAATCCATTGTGCGCGACCAAATAAGATAAAAACTTATCTTTCTTTGCTGTAAACCTAGTTTTTAAGCCAGTTTCTTCCTCATATTCTTTCAGAAAGTTCTTTAAATAGGGATTATCCTGTACTTTTTTCGTAGCCTGCTTAATTACTTGGGTTTTAGTTTTCTTCGGCATATAACTATAACGAAAACATACAGTTATAGTTCCATCAATAGCAAGTATAAAAAAAAACTTTCTAGGTTAGGAAAAATATCTGGAGAGTATAATACATACCCTACCGATCTGCGCGCGCGTGCATGGGGGGGGTGGTTGACCCGTGTAATTTGCCCGCACATTTGACACCTTATAATATAATCGCCCGCCGATTTCATATCACTTTAACTTCCTAAGTAGTTGTATTTATTGCACTTATAGTTAATTTCCAGGAAGTGCGCCCGTCTCATTATACTATTTATTTATAGTTATTACTATTTATTACTAGGAATGAGCAATTATAATTAGTAAGCTTAGCTAACAACAAACACGGAGTAATCATGAATTTGAATTATTTTAAATTAGAAAATAAAGAACAAGAGCAATTTATTATTGCGTGCCTTGCAAGGTTAAATGGGTTTTGCGGTAAGCATGAAAAAGTCAAACCGATACTAACAATATCTAATCAGGGCGAAATAGAAATTAAATTTTCTCTTATATATAAGTATGATAGAATATTAGATGGTAGTTACAAAACCATAGCTAAGTATTTGACAGATGAATTATATAAAACTATGGATGAAGGAAGAGAAGAGTAGACTCTTTTATATAGGGAAAAGTTCGGGCGGTTTGTAGCAATTCAGCTATTAACCGCCCTTAATTAAACATTTAAAAAACAAACGGAGTAAAATAATGAAACTAAAAGCAACAAAAAAAGCAATAAAAGAAAACACATATCAAAATTTGATGAGCGTAGGTTATTGTGATTTGCAATTTTTATTAAGATTCAAAAACCCGTTCGCATACTCAAGCGGTCAAAATGGTTGGGCTTGTGATTACTACGAACTAGAAAACGATGGCATGAGTTATATTATATCAACGGGCTATAGTCCAATAGGGAAAAGGCTTCCATATGATTTAATCAAAAAATATGAGAAAATTGCAAGAGACTCAATAGTCTATAATAATAAAATAACGAGGAAAAACCAAAGGCTAGAAAGACTAATTAATAAATTTTTAACAGAAGCGGAAAAGCATTTAAATCAAGCTTAATATTGCTCCGTGGGAGGGTGGATTAAAAGAACTCCGCAAAGTTACCGCCCTCCCTTTTTAAAATTAGATTCAAGGAATAAAGAAAAATGAAAGCAATAAAAAGAGCCACATTAAAAGAAATAAAAAAAGCGGTTAAAACTTTAAATAATAAAGATGGTGAAATATTTTATATTAATCATGTTCTACCATTTGATAAGAGATCTATAAACGAGATACTAAACAAGGAGCAACAAAATAATGGATAATACAATAGCAACATTAATCATAGGCTTTATTTTTTACATAATGAAAGCGCAAAGAGATTTAAATCTAGAACGTATAAATTGCGATAAGTGGAGAGAGACCGCAATTCTTTTAAATAAGCAATTAAACAAGTTAAACGGGGGCAAGTAAAATGAAGTTGGATAGAATAATTAAGAACTTACAAGGGTATAAGAAGAAATACGGAAACCTAGACATAGTTTATGCTAGTGATGATGAATGCAATAGGGTTGAGGACGTTAAATTTGACCCTACACCGATGAAAAAAGGTAAAGACGGGTATTATGATACCGAAACCAAAAAACCCACGCATATTTGCGTTAATTAAGATGAAGTATTACACATCGCATAAAACAATGAAAAACCTAATTGAGTTTTTACGATGGTTAACCTTAAACATACATAAAGGTTTACTATTAATGGACATCAAAGATTGGGAGATTAAAAAACGAGGTAAGCATTATGACCTATATTTAGATTATGATGCAAAGGAGGTGAAATAGTGAAAATATTAATAGCTTGTGAGGAAAGCCAAACCATAACCAAAGCATTCAGAAAAAAAGGTCACGAGGCATATAGTTGTGACCTTCAAGCAGAAAGCGGAGGACATCCCGAATGGCATATAAAAGGAGATGCATTAAAGGAAGCATATAGCGGTAAATATGATTTAATGATAGCGCACCCGCCTTGTACATACTTAGCGGTAAGCGGTGCTAGATGGATGTATAATAAAGATGGTTCACGGAATGAAGAAAGATGGAATAACCAATTAGATGCATTAGAATTTGTACAGAAATTAATGGATGCACCTATTGATAAGATAGCGGTAGAGAATCCCGTATCCGTTATATCAAGTCAAATTAGAAAACCTGATCAAATCATACAACCTTATCATTTTGGAGATGAAGCAACCAAGACTACTTGTTTATGGTTAAAAGGTTTACCATTGTTGACCCATACCAATGTAGTGGGTAAAGGTGAAAAAGTAACGTATAAAAGTGGTAAGTCTCACCCTAAATGGTATGCAGATGCATTAAGCAAAGCCAAGACCAAAGCAGAAAGACAGAAGTTAAGAAGTAAAACGTTTAAAGGTATAGCAAATGCGATCGTAGATCAATGGGGTTAATATGTATATAGTAATGATTTATTCAGATTCAACAGACCCTTGGGCATATGGTTCATTCAAGAATATGACTTCAGCAGCTGAGTACAAAAAGAAATATCAAGCATCCTGGACAGATCGAGATTGGGATTCGTTAACCGCACATATAATAAAAGTAGAAAATAGGAGAATAAAATGAAAAGCACATCAAATCACGATAAAATAATGAAAAGATATAGTTGGGAATCCGAAGAGCTATTTCAATTAAGAAAAATTAAATACAAATTGATTGTTGTTTGTGAAAAACCAAGTATGAGTAATTTTGCTAGCTTATGTGGTCTTGTAGAAGCTGAAGAAACTAGATTAATTAAAAGAGATTCCTATGAAAATAACAATAAAATAGAAGTTCCAATCATGTATTATACAGATGATGAAACAAATGAAAGGGTATATGATATTGAGGAAATGGCAAATGAGTTTGAAAATAGGATCAGCAGAATAACCAAAGTTAGTGTTATGTGTTCTATTGTTGAAGATGAAGAAATCAAAACTTCTGAATGTTGCGGTAAGGAGATGCATGAGGATTATGATCTCTGCCCCAAATGTTTAGAACATACATAGTTAACCATAATATCTAGACACCTTAAAATAATCTTGCTCGGGTTTACAACTTGGGCAAGGTTTCTTTTTTAATCCATACTTTGGTAAGCTAGACCAATACCAAATATCCATGTGAACATTTCTATTTTGCTTATATTTTATGATCCTTCTAAATTCATAAACTCCACAATTATCACATAATTTTAATCCACTAAATATCATATCTAATCCTTTTTTTTAGTTAACAAATAACCCCGTTCATTATATAGTGGTTATATGGTTATATTCCTCGAGAAACCAAATCAGTAAAACACCCCAAATAACCAAATAACCATAAAATAACCATATAGGTTTTAGTCCATTTCTTCATGGTTAAATGAGTATAATCCGTGAGATTCTTTCATAATATAACCCCACTTTACCATTGTTTTTAAATAGCGGGTAAGCTTATTATTTATATTGTAAGTGGTAGGCATCCAACCTTTGGAAGCTTCTAAAAACCCCCACATCTCTTTGCGATTAAACTTCTCTTTCTTACTATAAACGTAAAACTCTTTTATGATTTCAATCTCCCATTTATCGGAGGCTTCCACACAATGTAGTTTCTCATTTACGATTACTGCCCCCCGTTCAAATAAGACTTCTTCCCGATTCCAATTTAATTTAAAGGGTTCACCATTTAATTCACAATGCTCATCCCTTACTTTTGTTATCTTACCTCTTCTAAGGTCTGTAGCCAGGGTAGACTCCCCGATCTGTATTACATTGTGTACATAGTTGGTTAAATGTTTTCCCCCGTGTATTAAGCCTTTTGTAAGTATTGGCTCTTCATCATGGTTGTTGCTCTTATTGTGATGCCCCACCAGGACAATAGAGTTGCCTGTCGTACTCTTAATGTGTTGGATCATCGACAGGATTTGTTGCAAGGCATTATTATCGGATAGGTCTTGGTTAGTACTCGTATATATATTGTCCACGATTACCACTCCATCTCGTAGTGCCATATCTTCGATAGTATCCTTGATCTTTTGCCATTGATCCGTAAACATCATATCATCATCATTGAATAAAGCCATGCGCACATTTGTTCCCATAGGGAAGTTCACTTGCATTGCCTTCACTCTGTTGGATAGTTGTTCAGGGGATAACTCAAATTGTATTAATAATACCTCTTTTTGCATTACAGGAAAGCCTAAAAACTCTTTACCTGATGCAATAGCATACGCCATTTGTAGCACAAACCAAGTCTTCCCGACTCCATCTGTTCCAGCGACTAGGGATACACCACCCTCATACAAGAGGTATTGAATAATAGGATCAGGTGGCTTGTTATATGTATTGGTGAGTTCCGAGGTATCTATAACATTGTACCCCCGTGCCGCTAGTTTAAATTCTACCGCATTAGTGATAGAAGCCTTTAGTTCTTTATACTTATAGGATGAATCCTCTTTGAACTTGGTAAACTCATCCCGTATATCATATCCTTCAGGTAGGTATTCACTCCATTGACAGATATACACTCTGATACCCCGACTCTCGGTCTTAATCCGTTGCGCCAGGCGTTCTGCACCTTCTCTTCCTGGCGAGTCATTATCATATGCAATGTATATTTGCTTAAACTCTAGGATGTCTGATATATTATCAGGGATAGATCCCGCTCCTGCACTAAAGGAAATACTATTATTAGGACATACAAGCATATCGGTTTCCCCCTCACATATAATAAGGGGTTCATCCCGTTTATACTTACCTAAAAGATTAAGACCATATATTTGGCAAGACTTATCTCCATGACTCCAATAAGACTTGTGTATCTTTATCCCTGTAGTATTCCCGTCTTTGTCCAGGTAGTTGAATACCTTTAATCCATCCTCTGTATAGCCTACCTTCATCTCTTTTAGTTTTGGTAGAGATTTAATGTGTTCTTTCGGCACATTATCTATATAAGCTTGAGCCACCTCTTCAATGTTCCCTTCTATTTTAGGTTTCTTTGGTGGTGTAGGCGGTTTAGGTGCTTTAGTTTTGGTTACCTCGCCATTAATCATCTTTTCGGGGTTGCGCATATTCAGTTGTTTTGCTAATAGATATGCGTTTCCCTTGTAACCACATGAAAAGCATTTACATTGTCCATTTTCAATAGAGAAAGAAAAGGAAGGTTTAGAATCATCGTGCGTACCCAAAGGACAACTTCCTTTCCCTTGAGTCCCATTGTATTTTATCTTCTCTACTCGTACTTCATATTCATAAAACCATTGAAAATCAGGCATCGTCAATTAACTCTGCAAATGTTTTTTCTTCGTGATCCATTGCCCATAACATAATAGAATAGTTCACCAAGTCCTGACACCTGGATTTAATTCCCTCTGATCCTTCATTTCCATATAAAACATAGGTACGAATAGAATCCATATGCTTTAACATATAGGTTAACAGAACAAGTTTAGGGTCTAAATTCAATCTCTCTCCAATAGAACGGAAGTTTCTGAACTTATCCGCTGTATTTGACCCATCATCTATCGTGTATTCCTTACCTTTTTCCAATTGAATCTCTTTACACTCTTCTAAAAAGATTTCACTTAACTTAAAAAACGTATCAACTTTCATATCCTACCTCCATGTAGTAATTATTCCTATTATTCTTTACTGGTTTTCTTGTCTTCGGGGTCTTGTTTATACACTTACCCCATCGTGTTGCTGCATCTCTCAACTGCTCAAGAATCTCCGATGCAGAAAGATTCTCTTCTATTTCCAGGACTAATGTAAAATACACCATTTGTTATTTATCCTGATTATATAGCAATGTATACATTTTCTCACCTACTGCCTGTACAACATCTACTGTAACTGCATTCCCGCATTGCTTATATCTTTGTGTATCGCTCATATCGACTACTTTGACATCTATGATACCTTTACTTGTCCAATAATCTGGAAAACCTTGCAATCGTTCACATTCTTTTGGTGTTAGTCTTCGTATATTTGTACGATTTGGCGTTAATACTGGTTGAATTGTATGTTGATGTTGTATTGTTTCTAAACTCTGTGCATATCCTTTTGTAACTCTTCCACGCCTTGTTTTACTTGTAGGTCTTTCTAAATTAATCGCATCACCAACCTCTGCTTCTGCGTAACCTTTCTTCGTGGCTTCAGTAATCATAGTCATTTCTTTGTAGTTGCCACCTGAGTGTCCTGGATGTTGGAGTGTACTTGCGACTTTTGCATTCCTGTTGTTAGAGATTTTACTTGGTTCTCCGAAAGGAAATACTTTTGATCCACTTCCGTCTCCAATATATCCGACAATATATATCCGCTCTCTATTTTGGGGTAGCCACCAGCGAGTATTAAGTAATTGGAACTCAATGGTATACCCAAGGTTATTAAGAACTCGGTAGATTGTAGCAAATGTTCGTCCATTGTCGTGAGAAAGTAAGCCTTTAACATTTTCGAGTAGAAAACAAGAGATTGGCTTTCCAATGTCTCGGTAATGTCGGAGAATCCTTGCGATTTCAAAAAAAAGAGTACCTCTGGTGTCATCGAAACCTTTTCGTTTTCCAGCCACGCTAAATGCTTGGCACGGAAATCCTCCACAAAGGATGTCAATGTAATCTGGTAAATCTCGTTCTGGTTGAATAGTTGTAATGTCACCTAATTCCTCCGAATCTTTAAATTTATGTTTATAAACTGCACTTGCATACTTATCGACTTCACTAAAGCCAACCCAATTAAATGTAAAACCAGCTTGTTTAAGTCCAAGATGAAAGCCACCTATTCCACTAAATAGATCAAGTAGTCTCATTTATTTAACCAATCATCTAACTTCACCAAGACAATGGTTTCTCCTCGATCTTCTCGTGTCATTACTAGATCACAATTCCCAAATGCTAACCATTTAGGGATAGTTCTTCTTCTTTTTGCTTGTATTTTAAGCGATTTTCCGTCCTTATTCGCCAAAATATCCACATCTTCTGTTAAACCCATGCTTCTACCATCCGAACCCCACGCTCGTTTTACATCATATCCTTCTTTGGATAGTCTGTCCACAAGTTCACGTTCATAGGTATTGCCTTTTGATTTTGATTTACTTGCCACTATCTTCCACCGCCTTTAAGAATTGAGTTATTAAATCCGCAACCATATCTTTCATCTTCAGGTTCTTCTCAAAGCAAAATACTCTTAATTTTGAGTATATCTTTGCATCAATAGAGAGTCTATGTCTGTTACTTAGTTGCGCTCTTTGTTTGTGCCGCGAGTTTAGTTCAGGTTGCATCTTTTTAATTAGCTTACTTTCTAAATCAGTTGCGCGCCCAAAAGAGGTCGCGGGTTTCACCTTAATATAATCCCATTGATCTACATTATACTTACTAAATCGTTTCCGTATATTTTTACTAACCCCAACGTACACAACTTGATCTTTTTTATACATCACATATACACCGCACATCATAGGCAAGTCTTTCTTATCTCTATATATTTGCCATTTACTCATAGGTAAACCTTTCGATAAGAACACTAATTACGACAAATATAAGTGCTAAAGAACTAACCCAAAAGAAAATACCCATTCCTAACACTAATATATTGGCTACCCATTCTGCTATACTAAACATAATCATACTTACCCCTTTTTTTTATTCATTAAATACATTCTACACCCCACATACTTACGCGCCAACACAAGTAGTTTCATTTGCCAAGAACCTTTTACCCTTGTATCCCTACTTATTAAGATCATTGGTCAATTCGGGTTGCAAGTCATCTGACTTTGTTTGTGAGGCGTAGAAATTCTTTTCCATAGTATCTAGTCGGTCTAATAAATGTTGTATTTTTGTAATAGATTTTCTTTCTTGCGTTATTTTAAGTTTTAATAATCTACTAGCTAATCCTTGCTTTATTTGATATAAGTCATTGGTTGTAATCTTCATTTTCTCTTCCTCTTTACAGGTAAAACACCTTTAAAATACATCTCTAAATACCAGGTATTATCTTCTCTTAAAAAATCGTCACGCATCTTCAGCATCTCTTCATCAGTATAATTATATCGTTTTAATACGTTCTTTTTCATGTACAGACTCCACTTTATTAGATATTGAATAAATCTCTTTTGTTGGGATAAGATAACACCGCTTTGATTTAGTATCCCCTTTTCCTGTGATCACTCGCTGCGTGTATCCTTTTTCTAAAATTAAATCTTTAATGCGAGTAGGCTTTACCCATATTAAATTAAGGTTATCAAAAAAACACCATATATCCGCTTCTGTAGATAATAAAGCAGATGGTTTACCATACATATACACTTCCACTAGGAAATTCTGTGTATGTTGTGATTGTATATCGGACTTAACCTCAATCCTGGTGTTTGTTGAAGGACTATATATATCAAATTGCTTAAACTTACCCTTAATAATAAGAGCAAAAGGATCAGACTCTCTGACCCTATTTAAGACAATCTCTTCTACTCTTTTTCCTAGTTCTAGTGCTTTCTTAAAGTTTGGCATTGTATGTGGTTAGTTAATTACAGATTCAGGGTTATTGACTACGCAATCACATGGTTCAAAATACTCCGCAGTATCTGTGTAATATCCGCAATCCACGACTTCACTATGTACGAAACCACCTTGCCCTTTACAATCTGTACAATCAACATCGGACTTTCCAATGCAATAGTACATCTGCTCATCAGAGGTGAGTTCATCAAACTGGATAGGGCGAACTTTCGCTCGCCCATCGCAGACCATAGTGGTTTTAGAAGGGTAAGTCATCTTCCTTCTTCTCTTGACCTTGAGGTTTGAAGTCACTTACTTTCAAACTAAGGTACTTATCACCCTTCTTTGATTGGTTTGACCAGGCAGATAAACTATAATCTTTACCATTAATGTTTACCTTACCTGTCATGTGAGGATGCTTCTCGGTTTTACGCTCTTTAGCAGTAAATAAAGCACCTTTGTTAGTGTTGTCATAAGCCATTACTTAGACTCCTTTTTAGTTTCCTGTTCTTCTTCTTCTATTAAGCTAAAGGTCGTTGGTAAATCTTTCGGAAAGGACGGAACAGGATAATTATGTACCCAATCCGAGACTTCCACAACCTTTTTCCAAGTTTGTTTATCTGTTTTATACTTCTTTAATGTATAATTAGGTTTCTTTCTCCAACCCGATTTTAAATATAAACAGGCGATCCCGTCAATCTTTAAATCAGGGAATAAAGATTCAAATAAAATCTGATAAGAAGTAAGTTGAAGTTGATGTGTTTGATAAGCATTACCTGTCTTAAAATCAATCAACCATCTCTCTTCTTTTCCTTTCTTATTGACAAGCCTAACTACCCAATCCGCAGTTCCCGCCCACGGATGTAATTGATTTCCTTCATTATCGCAAGCTAGGTCAAACATACATATTTCTAATGCTTCTGTAATAAAATCTCCGTTTACTCTTGCATCATCACAGAATTGTTTAAAAGACATAATGTATTTAATAATCTCCCTAGAGATAGGGATCATTTTATCTGAATCTCTATCGTACCATGTTGGTTGCTGCTCCAGGTCAATCTTTTGTCCAAGCAGTAGTCGTTCACAGAAGTCATGTACGATTGTACCAATAACCGCACGTTTATTCGCATAATCCATAGCATCTTCATACGAGTTAGCATTGCCTAACCATCTACGAAACCCCATACCTTTATCTAATGCATCTTCAAAAGTAGTAGACGATCTTTTATATATTTTAGGTACTCCTTCCCCAAAGTTTTCTTCCCAATACTTATCTAATGGTGTATACCATCTTCCATTATTTAAGTCATGTCTTTCTACAGGGATCGGGGTTTGTAGCAGTTCTTCCATATTACACCTCTGTGTCTGGCGCAATGTTTGTAGTATAACCTTTCTTCTCTACAAGTTCACCGCGCTCGTTATTTTCTTTATACTTATCAAATCGGACTCGGACACTACCAATGCCAACATCTAATATTGTACCCCATTTATTTAATTCGGGGTCTAGTCTATTGCTAAGGCAGAATCGTTGACCTACCGCTAGTTTCTTTAATTTCATTGCGAGATCAAGTCCTTTACTTCATATCGTTTTGTCCTATACCCTAAGTTCACTTCTTTGATCTTACCAGCTTTCGCCCATGCCCTTATAGTATAAGTAGAAACTTTGAAGTATTCTGATGCTTCTTTTGTCGTAAGCAGTTTGTTCATCTTCTATTCCTATCTGTTTATTAATTAAAATAATGATTTATCGATATAAATCTTATACGAACTTATATCAACGCATCAATAGATGCAAGAAGAATCTACAAATATATTATTATTGTTGGAAGAAACTAGAGAGTTTTGTTGTACTTCTCGATGAACTCGCTTGCTTTTCCTTTTCCGAGGTGTGTATTATAATGATCTTTCCAGTAATTTGCCATACCTTCAACACTACTTGGTATTGCTTTAGGAACTCTGCGATACTTTAGTCTGCACATTATAATAGCATATGCTATATTATATTCTAAAAGTTCTGCTATATCTTCCTCTTTTGCAGTAGGAAGAAATGCAGTTGAATGGACTTGCGCTATATCAACGCAGTTCCACATCAATCTTTGTCTATACTTTAAATAATTCTCCAGGGTGTCTTTTGCGCCTGTCATTCCTGGTTCAATCTGCCACCAGCTTCGCGCTACCCCGTTATTCCATTGTCTTAAATAGTCGTAGTTAGATTCAATTAAACCAGTTCCAAATACTAGATTCTCCGCTTCCTCGGAGTACATCTCCATCTTCTTTAAGATGGTAGAGATCATTTGTCGTATTTGTTTTTGTTTTCTTTTGTTCATATTGAGTAACCTTATATTCTACTTTGTATATATAGCCATCTATTACTTCTAACGCTGTTCTTTCCTGGACTACTATTCCCTTATCCCAGACTAAATAAAGAACCGCAACTAATCCAAGGGAACATAATATATACGATGTTAAGTTCTTCATTATGAGAAAGTTACTATAGAATTTTTATTAACTCAAGTAATTATAAATCAGATACAAATACTTTTATTTTAGCTACAATTTTATCATCTTCTTTAGATGGTGTTACCTTTGCTATCAATTCTAACACCTTTATAATAAAGCCTTTAACTCCGTGCTTTTTTACCTGACCCTTTATATATCTTTTGATCATTTCTTATTTCCTTTTACAATTTTTGTTAAACCTTCTATGACTACATCCAATAAAATATCATCTTTTTCACTTGGAGACATCTTTACAATTTTCTCTAATATCATAAATCCAAGTAGCACCCATTCCCAATTCAATGTTAACCATTCCATATTATTTTCCTACCTTTTTCATTGCTATTTTATGAGACTCTGTAAATGTTTTGCCACCTCGCATCGCACTTACCATAGATCGAATGTGCTTTGCAGTATGATGTCTACCATGTTTTTTGATCGCGGTTGCTTGCCTGGTATTCAACCCTGACAAAGAAACACCTTTCATCATTTTAATAGCCATATTTCTTCATCTTCTTTTTAGTGGTTTTCTTTTTCATAGGTTTCTTCTTCATTTTCTTTTTTGTTTTGCTATGATAGGGCATTATTTTTTTCTCCTTACTTTACTTGCTATTGACTTACTATACTTTGCTCTTGGCTTCCCTTTGGCTGATGCAGCTTTCTTTCTGCGATTCGTTGCTGACTTTTGAGAAGGACTTAAACTTTTTCTTACGGATTCAGGCAAGTATCTTCCGCGCTTCTTCTTTGGCTTCTTCTTGTCTCCTTTACTGACATAATCCCATTTCTCTTTAGACCATTTAGATAGCTTGTTCTTTGAAGACTTTTTACCAGAATATGTTCCGCCCATATCCTTATAATATTTAACTGCTAACTGCATTGCACGGGCAGAGTGTTTACCACCCATCTTTGCTTTTGCTTTTGCTTTTGCTCTTGCCCATTTAACAGGACTACGTTTCTTGGCAGTAGCCATTACCACTTAACCTTATCTGCCCAATATGCTGCGGACATTTTACCTTTCTTAATATTTCTTCTATGTCTCGCTTTAAATGATTTACGCTTTGCTTTCATCCTGGCAGACTCACCTTTCTTTGGTTTACCCGCAGTAGAAGCTCCTTGTTCACCGAATCGAATTGTTTTTATTTTGTCACCTTCTTTCGCAACAACAACATGAGATTTTTTAGGATGTCCTGGAGTTCTCTTCGGTTTGTTGAATCCAGCCACCCCCGCTCTTTTTAATCTTGGGTCTTTAGCCATTTTTAATGTTCCTTATCTTATAATATAGATATATAATGTTCATAACTGCAATAGCAATACCTAATATATATGGCAGTAAGTCCATAAAAACAATAGCCATACTTCCAAAACTTCCCCCAGATACTTTTAAACTATCCACGACCACTCCCATTTATTCTACCAGATAGGTAGCTAATTTTATCACTCATGTCATTTACCTCTTTCATTAAATCTTCATTTCGCCTGTCTCTTGTATCATCGGATTTGTTCCAACGATCCACTAATTTTATGAGAATACCCTCCATGTTCTGTAGAGTTTCCGATTGACCTTTATTCTCTACTTTTAAATTCTCTAAAGTTTCTTGTTGCTTTGTTGATTTCTGCGATAGTGATATTACCAGGTATACGAACATTACCCCTACAATGCCTATCATCCCCGCTTCTGAATAGACCGCCATAAAATCCATTACTTTCTCCGCTTTTTTCCCCAACTCATTGGATTGAGGTTTATTTCTTTTTCATAAAACTTTACTTTTTCTGCCAACTCTTCTCGCTCAATCCGTTCTTCCACGATATGTTTATCAAGTAAGTCCCCAATGCGTTGATCTGCATCAGCAAAGCTATCTTCAAGCATTGCCAATCGAGTCTCGATCCTATAGTAACTATACACGAGAGTGCCAACAAGAATAAGAATCTGCCCAAGCCAACGGATATTGATACTGAGAACAGCGTTATCATCCACAACAGTACCTCTGTAGCTTCTAGCGGTTTTGAGATTCTCACTCATGTTCCTTAACAGATTCCCATTGATTGTGTGTAAAGCACCAGTTGTCTGAATTAATTCTTACCTTGTCTGCATAAAAATGTGATGTAGAATCTTGATCCATGACTTCTAAAAATGTATACATAGAATCTTCTGGACTCAATTCAAAACTACCAACTGACCAACCACTTGTGCAGCTACTTAACATAAGTATACTGAACAGGGATATTATAACTTGTATCAACTTCAAAATCTCCATTCTTTAATTTTTTAATAGTTTTATTCACCAACTTCCCATGCTGATGAATCTTCAATGTAGGCTTTAACTTCTTCATTTGTGTATGCCTCAACTCCACTTGGTAATGCATTTAATTCTGCCAATGTCCAATCACCTTTTATCACAAATTCTGAATCATCTGCACTAATTCTTTGAGCAAAGTAGTGAGGATGTCTGGCAATAAGATCAGATACTTTCGCCTCGTGATCTGTAGTCTCATCTACTACTTGTTCCATGTAAGTATAAGACTCACTTACTGTTGGATGTCCATTCTCTAAAATATGCTCTCCTATGGCGTGAATTAGGTCTGCCTTTGTTCCACTTCCACTTATGGAATGTGTGGTCATAAAGGATTGAATATCAGCCTTTAAATCATCTTCTGTTGGTAGTTCTACCATTACATCACGAGTACCAGATTTCTCTACTTCTTTATAAGTAAATGTCTGCCAATCATAACGATCTGTAATGCGTAAACCTAATCCTTGTGATGTGTTCGGTATCTTTAAATAATGTGTATATTGCCCTTTCATATTAATCCTTAATTAGAGTGTGCTGATTTTCCATTGTTGTAATTTTTTAAGACTTCTGTTGCTGATAGTTCTTTGGCATAGACTTTAGCTTCATCAATACTACCTTTTGCATAGTTACTGCTATATTTACCTACTTCAAGATTGGCTGATAGGTTTTCCATCGCCACATATGTTCCAGAAGATTCATTTGCATTATTAACTTGAGAACCATTTAGATATATTTTCATACCAGCATTTGCACTTGTACCACCTCTTCCATCATATGTTGCTACAATATGCATCCATTGACCTTCAGAAGATGTTAAAGCAGTATCATAAGCAACTGCTTGAAATGCAGAATTATTAAATAAATAAAACTTTAATTTATCAACAGACAAAAACCCAAATAAGTATTCTCCAGCACTATTATAGACACCTTTTGCCAATGCTGGAAAGTTTGTAACATCATTTGGTTTAATCCATGCTTCTAAACTAAATGGTGAATCAGATGTACCATTTCCAAAACTTAAAGTCTCTGAATCCTGTACCGATATATACTCTGCACCTTTTAATCTGATACCACTTGATATTGAGTCTGTATCTGTTAGGTAATATCCTTGTGAGTCTCTACCTTCATTTAGTCCTTCTGGAACTATGATTGATGCTGGATCACCAGCTACTGTACCATTGTTATATCCTATAAGGTTAGCACCAGATACTGTTGCATCATTATTATTACTTGTTTGATCTTGTATGGTAGAGGTAGTATCTCCAGTTCCAGCACCCATTAACCAAGAACCTACACAATTACTAAACTGACTAAACCCAGATATATTACTTCTTTTATCTATTGCATATAATTCAGATACTTCAGTAGCTGATAAAGCAATTCCTTTAAAAATATTAAAAGATGATAATTGACCATTTAAAAAACTTGAGGGTGAAGAATGATTAAAAGCACCAATTAAAGCAGTAACTCCATAATCTAATGTATTCGCACCATCATCTTTTGTATTTGTGTCTAAAGTTTGTGCAACATTATTAATGTAAATATTAGTTGTGCTATCTCTATCTACTGACCAAACTATATGATACCATTGATTAGTAGATACAATAGATGAATTTATTTGTGATCTTATTACTGAACTACCACTATAAGATGCACCAAAATCTAAATATCCTGTGTTTTTAATCTGAACCCAATTAGAATTGCTTCCATTCTCTCGTCTGTTAAAAATAGTTTGTGTGCCACTTACACTATTTAACTTCATCCAAAAAGAAAAAGAAAAATCACCTGCACCAAACTCTAAAGAATTACTATCTGCAACGCTTAACCTATCATCAGTACCATCAAAACTTGCTACTCCAGTATTTGCCTTATCTAACCAAGTAGTCACACCATCATTTCTCCAGTATCCAACTAAATCATCTGCACTTGCATAGTTACCACTATCAGTTGTTGGTAATAAAGGTAATCCAGAGTTATATAAGGCTGTTACTTCATTGGCTGTTAAAGCTGAATCCCAGATAGATACATCGTTTGTAATTCCATCTAAATAAACACTACTTGCACCACCTATAACTAAATTATCAGATGCAGTATCAAGTGTAATTGTTGAGGAAACAGTATTTTCTAATGATCCATTTACATATAGTTTAATATTTGAACCATCAGCAGTTCCTACTAAATGATACCAAGTGTTTGCTACTACTGTTGTACTGCTATCTACATATTTTTCAGAACTTGAATTACTTGCTTGGAATCTAAATTTATTAGTTGAATCACCACTTGTTCCAATAGCAATTCCTCTATTGCTTCCCCATTTTCTTATAACCTGTTCTGCACCAACACCATCAGCAAAATTAACCCAACACGAAATAGTAAATTGAGATAAATTAAAAATACTCTGATTTCCTATTGTTACAATATCATCACCTCCAAACACCATAGGATTATTACTTCTGACTAATGGATGTTGAAAGCCATACTCTTGCCCAGTTGCCCAAGTGATTCCATTTCCTGTACCATGATTTTGACCTAAATTCAGTTGGTTAATGATTACATCATCTACTACGATTGATCCTGGATCGCTTTCTTGTCTTTGTATTTGTATACGAGCTGTTGTTCCTTGTGCAGTAAACGATAATTCTACATCTTGCCAACTACCATCAGCAGGTAAAGAAACTATATTAGATGAAGGATTAGAGTTTGTAGGGGTAGTTACTCGAATACCCGCTGCAACAGAACCTCCGATTGCCTTTAACTTGACATTAATCTTATATTCATTTCCACTTGTAATTCCAGATAAATCCTGATAAAACGATTGTGTTCCACTATCTGCCCTTGTTAATTGTACTGCATTACCAGTATAACCATCTGCAATTACTTCTGCTGTGAAATCATCCAAAGACCAACCAGTAACAGAAGTTGACCCAACAGCATCAGCCGAGAAATCTCCGTTAACTGCTACATCAAGAAATGTAGGAGAGCCATCTAATATTGCAGTTCCAGAACCTTCTTGCATTGGCATATCTAACTTTAATGCTGATGAAGCTATACCAGTAGGTAAGGTTAATTCTGGCTTTATGTACAGTTGCCTAACTTGATCTTGG
>UEXM01000221.1_pt2 | contig 35980 bp, 51 predicted proteins | sample 1796661 | NCBI WGS metagenome assembly UEXM01 (sample SAMEA4772469, study PRJEB27181) | metagenome
TCCAACCTGCCCGGTCTCGTCAATAATCATGCGTTGAGTACCAGCTGTATCGAACCTAATCTTGTCTTCATCACTAGATTCTTCTACTTGCACTTTAGTATCGCCGTCGACATCTTCAATAGTGTCTTCTACTATTTGACTAGCTCTAATTTTTGTTTTGGTTGCCATCTTTTAGTTTTCCTTGTTGTACGTTTTTCAGTTTTAACGTTTTTCTATTCTTAAGTATATTTTGCCCACAGCAAAAAGGAGCTCAAACATGGCTAAAATAACAGGACTTCAGGCAAGAGTACTAGCCAACCAACTCAAAAAGGCATTAACAGCTAAGGGTTATGCATTTTTTGAAAACGGTGACTACAATCTCAACATCATAGGGGTTAGAAATGACTCTGGAAAAGCAGACACTTTTGATGATTTCATTAATGTCGTTTATAAGCTCGATGGTGAATGGTGTGTTGACACATATCCTGCAACTACTGAGCCCGGCACGCGCATTTTACAACGCCCTATCAACAAAAAAGGTACGGCAATTCTAGTACCAGATCAATATAGAGGTGTATACAAAATTGACACGCATGGTGGCAAAAGAAAGTATACAGCCTTATGTCAAAGAAACGGAACAGTCAACGTATGGCGTGACAATAACCGTGATGGTACTCCTGATTGCGTAGGACCTCTAGCAAATGGAATGTTTGGTATTAATATTCATAGGCAGTGGGGATCTGATGAGCGTGAATACACAGGCGGCGTCTCTGCAGGTTGTCAAGTATTTCAAAGCAGCAGGCACTTCTATCAGTTTATGGATACGTGTAACAAGGCAGCAGATAGTTGGGGTAACTCGTTTACTTATACACTAGTTATGGAAGCAGATCTAGAACCTGCCGGAGTCTGCTAAAGATTCCGAATAATGGTCGTCATTTCAGGACTTCCGTGAATATACCACGCGTCTTCTAGGGCGTCGAAAAATACAGCCTCATTATCAATGAGGTCATCCAGCACTGTAAATACTTCTTCCTCTTCAGCTGCCAATTGATCTGGGTAGCTTGTAAGAAATAGCTCGTTAACACTGTCGACAAGATCAGAACCGTTGATTCCTGGATCTTCTTCAATTACCTGTAAGGATAAGTCTTCGATATTCTGGTATCTCATCTTCATGTAGCCTTCTTTAATCAGATTTCTCAGCTGCTGCTTAGTAATTTTCACGGATTCAGTTTTTAGTCGTACATCGGCGGTGTATGTTTTACAGGCTTGCTTTTCTTTCGAAGCTTAGCACCTCCGGCGTCTAAAACATCCATGATATCCATTATGCTGGTGTTGTATTGTGCCGCTTGTTCAGCACTTATAGTGGTTTGTGCATTGCCCATGGGAAAACCTTGAGGACCCTCAACATCTTCGATGTCTAGTGCTACAATTACACCGCCTCTTTTTCTAGGCTGATACACTAAGTACTCTAGGTCTCGGGCTAGAATCATATTAAGACCTCCACCTATAGCTTTAAGCTCATGCTTATCAGGTGAAGATTCAAGTTCTTGTTGATCTTTATTAGCTGTGTCATCATACCACGCGTCTTCCAGGTCTTCTATAAACTCTTTGGTTTTTTGTTTATCAAAGTCTGGATGCTCGATATACTTCATGTTGCCTCTAAATTCATCAAGGACTAAGTCTAGATCTTCGGTATTGATGTCAGGATCGGCAAGTGCCCCCTTGATATCACCCACATGTGCAAAGTTAGCTAGCTTGTTTTCAAGCTCAGGATCCGGACCGCCTTGAACGAATTCAATCATTGCTTGCTCAGCAAGAACAGATTCTCTTAGAATTTTCTTAAGATAGTGACGCGTACTAGAAGTATTTTCATTTAAGTCAACAATAGTTAGGTGGTCACGTACGGATTCTAAATCTTCATCATAAGGAGCCCAGCCTTCGCCAGTATCGTCAAGTCTATCTTCGTATACACTTACAACTAAATCGTAAAAGTCATCATCATGCATGCCCAAGGCTTCATCAGGAGGCATGATGTCTTTAATGATCATAGCAACATCAAAGTTAATATCTTTTTCAGCTAAACCGTATTCAGTAATAATATTTCTAATTGTTGACTTTGCTATCTTCATATGACTAATTTCCTTAATGTATTACTGCTTAAATATATGTGCAGATCGGTAATTGTTCTAGTGTACACAACACTATTTTCTAGGGCTCCACACTACTTCTCGGTCTGTACCGTAAATGGGTATATCCATCTCAATTGAAGTAAGCATGATCTTTTTTACTACGCCTGTGGCATATGCCTCGATATCCTCCGGAAGTGTAACATCGTCCATGCTGTGTATTGCATTGATCTCATCCTCACGTGTAAGAATGATGCCAGCCGGCTTCCAGTTATCTACTAGCGCCTCGTTATTAGATTTCGTCTTGCTTGGGTTCCATGTTGCCTGATCAAGAATGTAAGGAATATTGTTTGCCATTTTTTCCATATACTCATTGCCACGTTCAAGCTTGCCATAATTCTTATAGCTCTTAGATACAGTTGGGCGCTTATTTCTACCTGAGGATTTATCGCGGTGAGCAACAGCCTCTTCAGATCCTTCTGAGCCTGGACCGTAGTCCCCATAGAATCCTGAATATAGATTATCCTGTTCGTTGGATGCTAATGTTATTCGACCCTTTATCCACAATCCGTATGGAAGACCTCCTGCCGGATCAAAACTATCTCCGGAGGGTGTCATCGTTGCAGAGAGTTCATCTTTGCCCTTCCCTTTCATACCCTCAACGCCATAGAAATCGCTGGTCCAGTGAACTGTATCCAAAGTGCTAAGAAACTGGTGGTCTGCATTGTTGGCGAATGCACGTTTGATTTCGCGACCTGCTTCTTTACCTACCTGCCCTCCAAAGAAGTTGTCTCCGAACTTATCAGACGCAGCGAGGTCATGACCGAAACCTATGGCATCCTCTTTTATCAGCTCTCTTATGTACTCACGCAGTAGACTCATTTAGCCCTCTTCATCCAGAGACTTTTTGCTCCAGTTTGACTTAGGCATGAGCTTCTCTATGCGAAAATTTAGAACCTTCATTCCATTAACTGTTGGTTGGCCTAGATCATCTGTGCCTAGCGTCTTTACAACTGTTCTCTTGTTCTTGAACTTGCCTGTCATGATAACATCGCCGACTTCAAGGTCTAAGGCCAAGACTTCACTGATTATTTTTCGTAGCTGTTTTTTTGTCATCTTCATGTAATCTTATCCGAGTCGTTTAAGTACCCAGTCTGCCCATTCGCCTTCGCCATCGTCTCTAAGATATTCTGCCATTGATTTATCCTGTACAACGCCGCCAACTTTAGCCCAAAGCTTTTCAAATAGAGGGGTAGCCTTTTTAAGCTTGGCTTCTTTCCTAGCACGATCTCTTTCCGGGTCTATGCCTTTTGGGCCGCCTTGGCGGTCCATCGCTTTGGTCATCTCATAATTGGTAAAATCGCCAAATATTTTTAAAATAGGGCCGAGCACCAGGCCTCCGGTGGTGCCGAGCGAAAAGGACGCAATCATGAGAGCAAGGGAAACACCTGTCGTCATGTGATTGAAGAAATCGACCTGGTCCATTTTCGTTGGGTTAATACTGTCAAAGTCAGCCTTCGAGATTGCCATCTCTTTTCTAGCATTATTTATAAGATCATTGAATTCCGAATTTAGACCACGTATGTCACTTTCTCTTTTGAGTAAGGTCTTCTTAATGCGCTCCTCGTCAGTTCCCGGGCCTACTACGGACTTAAAAATGCTCCAAGCATCTTCAGAACCAGAATCAGAAACAGCCTGGCGCATTTTGTCTGTTCCTGCGAATTTTCCTTTAATTTTGCTTGTAACCGCGGTTATCGCTGAGTCTATGAAGCCTTCATTTACCTGCTGCTGTTTTTCTTTGGCTATTATTGTTTGTCGTACGTATTCTCTTAGAGTGTCCATTTATGTTCCTTTGCAAGTTTCAGTGTACACTTAGACTTTTTGTTTGTTGTTCATTGCGGAAGGCATTAAATCTATATTGTACTTCTTTGCCACTTTAACTAATGCAGCCGACGCCAAGCCGCCACCTGGCAGAATAAAAAGACCTGCAAGAAAACTACCCTTGCCCACATCAGCAACCTGATCTTTGAGAAAAGTTTGCTCTTCCGGGGTCAAGTCTTCTCCTAAAGTCATCTTCTTAAGAATTAAGGCACCAATTCCAGTCTCTTCAAGCTCAGTCTTAAAGTCCGATATAAACTTCTTAATCATGGCGCTGCCTTTGGTGCCCTTTTCTGAAATCCAGTCTGTTACTTTCTTTAAAGCATTTTCTTCTAGAATATATCTATCAGACTTTGCAATCAATGTAGCCCTTACATACTCACGAACTAGGTTCATCTTTGTCCTCTCCACAACAATCAAAATCAGCTGGGGCTTCTTTCTTTTTTATCTTGAGCCAAAGGCCCCACAATATTGGTATCGCTAGCCAATGAAAACATAAGATTAATGATGCAGGTATACCAGCGTAAAATGCAGGATGTACGTAATTACCAAGCGCACCAAATATTATAGGGAAAACAACATCTTCTATGATTTCCCATCCGATGAATATTACTACAAATGCTAGTCCGTTTTCTTTAAGAAACTTTCTTATCTTGTCCCTTGAAAATCCTTGAAGCTTGTGCATTACACGTTGCTTAAGCCAGGTAAATAGTTTCATTTTTCCACCAGCATCCCACGTTTACGCAGCTCATCGATAACCGGTGTGCCTGCTTTGCTTATCTTCTTTGACAAACCAGTATCAGCCCATTCAGGACCGTACTTGCTATACGCCGGAACTTGGACACAGTCATCAGACTTATTATCGGGCGTAAGCTGATCTTCTCCGTAAGAGTTCATGTAATCGATATCTAGCTGGTCTACTTGGACGTCCTTGCGATAGTTTGCGTAGTAGTCCCAAACTGCCTCGGCTTCGTCGGAAACCTCAGTTCTATCGGCAGCTAAACCACCAGTAGCTTCAATCGCAATGTCGTAGGCCAGAGGACCATATCCACCTTCCGCTTCAGCAATACTTACAATGCTAGCTCCAGAGCAATTACCATACATACCGCCGGTGGGGTCGAAGCTAACTTGAGCTAAGGTTTTCATTTGCCGGTCTTTTACTAGTACCTGATATTTATGGATTTTAACTTTGCCGCCCTCTTCGTCTTCTAACCTATCGATCATTCTCATGATCTTAGGGTGGATAGCAGATTCAGTCAGTAACTCTCTTATGTATTCGCGTAGTAGTTTCATTCGGCTATCATCCCTCTACTTCTTAGCTCATTGTACACAGGTCGACCTTGTTTGCTGTACTTCTTGCTTAGTGGCGATTCACCCCAAGCCCAATCGCCTGCGTCTAAGTTGCCAGTGGAATCGTCTTTAGCAGCTGACAATTGTTCACAGTTGTCTTTCTCTTCAGGCGTTAGAGAGTTTCGCAAATCATCAAGTTGTTCTTTCTTCACATCGTCTCTTTGATCATTGTAATATTTCCACACATCTCTTGCCGCATTAGAAACCTGTGTTCTATCTGGAACTAACCCACCCGATAACTCAATAGCGAGATCATAAATAAGCGGACCAAAACCTTCATGAGCCTGTGAGCTTGCGACATGATACGCACCCAAACACGGTCCGTACGTTGAGTCATTATCCATAACAAGACGACCGATTATTTCTTGATTTTTTTTATCTAATAAGAAGATCTCATACTCGTCTGCGCGAACGGCATACCCAGCTTCCTCAGCACGGTTAATCATGTCATAGATCTTTGGATGAACAGTACCGCCTCGGTTTTCAGATAACAACTCCTTTATGTACTCGCGTAGTAGGTTCATTTCCACGGCCCTTGATGCCCAGATTTCACACAGTTAATCATAGACTCTTCAGCATTATACTCATCGGAAACTTGTGGTTGGTATAAGTCGTAGTAGACGTCTTTAGGTATGCCATCTGGCTTTGTATGCTTTGACTGGTCATCGAAAACCAAGTCTCCCATCTCAACCCAAGCATGGTCTACGCTCTCTCCGCTGAACTTATCTGTGATTCGCCCATGCACAACCTTAAACTTATCTTTGTTATCGATATCTGGATGAACTCCCTTACCAGGAGGCTTGGTTTGGTCGATATGGTCATCTGACCACTTCATTGCCATCCTGTTTGCAAATGGATAACACTGGCCGAGAGCTATAGTTTTCTCCACTAATAATTCTCTTATGTACTCGCGCAGTAGTTTCATGGTACCTGATACTCTTCGATATTTTTGATCGTGATTTGATTCGGATCAAGCACAATAATCGATTCTCCGCCGCCTTCGAATGTGTTGGAGTAGCTTATAGAATCGAAACCTAGATTATTTAGCCAACTCTTAAATTCAGACATAAGAAGATGCTGGTCGTAGTCTAAGTCTTTGAGGTTTTCTCCTGAAGGCGTTGTCACTACATCGTCCCAATATTCATCTGCAGCTTCGGGTGATATCGAAGGATGCGCTTCGCCGCCGTTTCCTTCAAACATTGCGTTTAATATAGAGTTAACAGTCCAGCCCCCTGTGCGATTTTCATCTAACTGTATAGGATTGTTAGTACTAAGGTCTACTGTGTACAGATATACAACGTCTCCTGACTTTACGCGGCCTTCTTGTTTAAGCTTATCAGCTACGATCAGTGCAGTCTCTTTTGTCCCAAAGTGAAAGCCTACGTCATTTGCGCGCCAACCTCCGTGAAATTGCTGTTGAAAAGCGTCGAACTTGTTGGGGGACATGTGATAATACTCACCACTAGCGGACTCTACTAACAACTCTCTTATGTATTCGCGCAGTAGTTTCATTTTTTCTTTGCCTTAGATTTTTTAACAACCGCCCAAGGTTTAGATGGAGTTGCTGAATTTACTCTTGCATGAGCCCACTGATGTTGTGTCATACCTTTTCTAGAACCTGAAGATGCCCAAGCGGCTAGCCCTTTTTTGAACTCCGCATATACAGAGCCTTTTGTAAAGCCTCTCTCTTCAGCTTTTTTATCCAAAGATTTTTTTACCTTTGCAGATAGTTCTTCGTTCATGATATCTTCTTGAAGAATCTCTTCAACTAGGCTTTTAATTACGGATTCGTTTTTCTCTCGCTCCTGGCGTTCCATTCGCTCTCGTCGATCATATGCACGCTGTACGCGCTCTGGATCTCCACTAGCCAAGTCTTCTTTAGTCGCATCAAGCTGCTTGTCTCGCTTACTACCTTCAGGCGCGCTGTATTGTGGCTCATGGCTTGAGTCATCTTTGTCTTCTGTAAGCATGTGTTCGTTGATTTGAATTACTAGGTTGCCGTGGCCTTTAATGACTCTGTGCCATGTATCTCGAGGCACTGTGTACACGTTTCCTGCCTCTAGGACAATGGGTAAATTATTATCAAATTGAATCTCCCATCCTGTAGACTCGTGCACATAAACTTTTCTATCACACTGGTCTTGGTGCCAGACTAGATCGGAATTATCAACGCTTTCTGAGAAAACTCTGTATCTGCTACCGTTTTCTAATAAAACTTCTGTATAGGGTTTTTCGCTCATTTTACCACCATGTATAAGATTTCTTAGCACCTGTTAGGTGAGGATATCTACCAGTTCGGCATGCCCAATAACTTGCTGTTGTTTTGTCTTTTGTTTGTTCACACTTGTGACGTGCCTTGAAGCTCTTGCGGCGATCCGGGTCACTAATACCGACTGACATGCCTTTTGCACCCCACTCTACCTTGTTTACATTTCCAGAGTCTGGATTGTTGACGTACACATAGTACTTTTTGCCGCCGCCTCTTTTAGGCTTGTTTAGTTCAACTTCTTTGCCGTTATATTCAGCCTCAACCATTAAGTGATCTAATTCAGTCATAGGCCAGTCCAAGGGCACCTTGGTACCCTCAAAAATTCCCCACTGGCCTATATTAGTGTCGCCTAAATAATAAGCTTCGTCAGCTGTAGGCACATATTCACCCACTAGGGATAAAATTCTAGCCTCTTCGAAAATCTTAAAGTACTCAATGCTTCCTGGGCGAAACATGTTTTCATTAACAGGTATGCTTCTGTCAATATGATACTGTAGACTTTCTGTAATCATTTGGGTGATCCTATTATAATTTTAGTAGATGACTTACTACCGAACTTTTTAGTATACCAGCCTTTTGCTGACTTGAAGACAGGAGGTGCATCCGGGTCTGGGTGCTCTCCGTGCCATTCAATATCGTCGCCGTCCATAATTCGTCGAGCAACTGCTTCATCTTCTACGGCAGGTGCACCCCGAGACAACATTGCATATGCCGGTTTGCCACTAACTTCACCCCACCAGTTTCCTACGCCGTCAACTGATCCGCCTGATCTGAGTTCTGCAGACTTTGTCTTATACTCAGCAGCTGCCGGTGCTGATCCGTCGTTTGCTGCGCCGCCCATTTTAACACCGCCGATATCAGGCTTTCCAAGAATGGCAACGTCTGCATCAGGCTCGTCGTCTAAATCCTTGACAACCCAATATGCATATCGATCTAAGTCTCCTGCACCCTGTATCTTAAAATGGCCGCCGATATCTGCATATGTTGTCTGGACCATATCGTACAAATCGTCCTTAATCATATCTCGACGCGGGTCGCCTGGCTGTAGCATTACCCATTCATCTTGAGGCAACACTTGTTCTGGATCTACGGTTTCATCTGCTTCTTTTAAAAGAGCCCTAATATAGTCACGCAATATCGTCATAGTTTATCCTGTGATGTGCAGCCAGTGCCTGCTTCATGCCTGTGTTAAAGTCATATGACTCATTTTTGTCACTCTTCTCGCTCTTCTTTTCTGTGGGATCGTCTTTACCCTTGACGGCTTCAGCTTCTTCTTTCTTTTTATCTTTAATCTGAGAAACAAATTTTGACATAGGTTCACTGACAACTGACATTACCATTTTCATGCTCTTGAAAGCTTTAAGCAAATACTTCATGAAGGTTGCAATGCCGCCACTGACAGCACCTAGTATTGCGTCTATTGCCAAGCCTTTCAAGATTTTGCCGCCAATTTTCTTGGCAATGTCTTTAAGCGAAGCTAATCGCTTTTCAGTCTCTTTCTTAAGGTCGCCAGGTAAGTTTTCAAGCCAATCTTCCGCTGCAGCTTTTTTACCGGTTACCTTGTCTTTTGCCTTTTTTGCCTTATCCTTTAGACCCTTAAGAAATTCATCTAAGCGCTCGTCTGATTCTGTCGCGTAAAGTGCTGTAACTAAGCTAGGTGTATATACAACAGACTCACCGGCAACTGTTTTAAGGTCACCTTTCATTGAGTCCATTAGATTACCTAAGTACTCTCCTTTTTCCTCATCTGTCATGTCTGACCAGCCATCGTCGTCTTCTTGAATCTGGGACCAGATGTATTTAATTCCTGCTGCTGTGGCAATTACAGTCAGTGCTTTTTTCCAGCCTGTCATGCTTTCAGTAGCTTCCCACAATGACTTAACTGCTTCCCATATCTTCTTAATGGCGCCGGATATTTTTTCTGCCGGTTTCCAATGTTGAACAATTTCCTTAAGAAATTTTAGTGTCCCTTCAGCCCATGCCATAATCTTATCGTATAGATTGGCAACACCTTCCATCACAGCTTTTGAAAATGCTTTTATACGTGATGGATCTTCTATTACAAAGCGTAAGCCCAGTCCAAAATCCTTAAGCTGGCTGCCCATCTTTTTAAAGTCATCAAAGAATCCTTCAAGCAAGAGATGTTCTTCAACAATTAATTTTCTATATTGGGACGAGTAAGGCGCTGACTCTGTCAAGGGTAAGTGAAGCCCCAGCACACCTGTCACATATGAGTGTTCAAATATATGCTGCGGATAATTGTTGTAATCTATGACTGCATACCCGATATCGCTTTTTTTCTGTGCTTGTAGTTCTTCCACTTGTTACTCCAGGATCGTGACGCAAGCCTATAAGCGTCAATTTATTCATGAATAAGTATTATACACAGCATATGCTTTCTAGTGTATCCACATACACAATTAGACAGCATGTACATGCATATAAAAAAGGCGTACCTCAGAATGATCAGAGATACACCTTTTATGTTACATGATTAAACACACCTAAGCTACAAAAAGGTAGCACAGACGTTAATCTGTGGACTTCTGTGAAGCACGGCAAAGCTTATTAAGCTTAGCATTTTCTTCCTCTAGCATGATTGCATATGTCGTGACATTAGGGCAGCCTTTTGAAACTTCAGCTGCACATTCTTGTAGGTCAGATTCAACTTTGCTATATCCGCTGTCATGCCCTAATTGATAACATGCGTACGAGCATACAAAGGGGAGTGTAAATGCAAATATTAGTATTACATACTTCTTCATCTTTTAACCCAACCAACAATCACTTTCGTCTTTGCCAAGAATCAATTAGCATTTGACCTACCCATAAGCCTACAGCAATAGTAAACACACTGCCTAGAAATTCCATCATTTTGCTAGCCTTAATTCATCAGGCCAAAAAGTCTGAATGATTTTGTCATGGCCCCAATCTTTTTCAAAAGCATTAGGTACAATTTCAACTGTTACTTTTCGAACCATTCCTTCACATGTAATAACATCTTCCCAGTCAAACTCATCGTCCATGTCAATATAGCGTCCTGGGCCATACTGAGTGCCTGTGTAATCTTCGTCTGATTGTACTTTAATGTCAACAGGACACGCTAGCACTGAACCTTTTCGGCCCTCATCGGTAATGACCACATCACCTGTCTCAAACGGCATGGGTACGACCTCTTCTAAGCGCGCTGTTTCCATTGACAATAGTTTATGAACAGATCTTTCATAACTCTCATCCAAGTCTTTCTGTGCTTTTTTTAGATCACGCATTAGGGTGGAATACTCAGCAACAAAGTCGCCGGATACATATTGAAATTTTTGATTATTCATCTTGTGCCTCCTCAAATTCAGCATCAATTACATTATCGTCATTAGAACTACTAGATTCAGCTGATTCAGCCTCCTCATTTGTGTTCTGGTATAGTGAAGCTCCTGCAGCTTGCAAAGCATCTGAAAGCTGTACGGACGCTTCTTTTACGTCGTCGTAAGTCTCAGCGTTTTTTGCTAGCTCCATTGCACTAGTTAAGTTATGTTTAATCTCATCAGAAAGATTATCTGCATGCTCTTTCATCAGCTTTTCTGATTGAAACACACTACTTTCTAGAGCATTTCGAGACTCAACTTCTTCTCTGCGTGCCTGATCCTGCTCTCTATTTTGTTCTGCTTCTCGAACCATGCGCTCAACATCATCTGAAGACAGCGTGCCTGCACCTGTAATTGTAATATTCTGTTCTTTGCCAGTAGCCTTGTCGGTGGCCTTGACGCTTACAATTCCGTTGGCATCTAGGTCGAACGCGACCTCAATCTGAGGTACTCCTCGAGGTGCAGGTGGCAAACCGTCTAGGTTAAAATTCCCTAGACACTTATTATCCGAAGCAAATTCTCTTTCACCCTGTAGCACTTTAATCTCCACAGTTGACTGATTGTCACCTGCTGTGGAAAATACTTGCGACTTTGAACATGGAATTGTTGTGTTTCTGTCAATAAGTCTGGTCATAACGCCACCCATAGTTTCAATCCCTAGAGAGAGAGGCGTAACATCTAGCAGTAGAATGTCATTAACCTCTCCGGAGAATACACCTCCCTGAACTGCTGCACCCATAGCAACAACTTCGTCTGGGTTAACACTGGCACTTGAAGCCTTTCCAAAGAAGTCCTCAATGGTCTTCTTAACAAGCGGAATTCTAGTGGATCCACCCACAAGAAGAATTTCATCAATCTCTTCTTTTTTAACGCCGGCGTCCTTTAGTGCATTTTGAACAGGTGTCATTGTCTTGACAACGATATCATCAACCAGCTTTTCAAAGTTTGCACGACTCAAAGTGCAAACCAGATGTTTAGGCCCAGTGGCATCAGCTGTCAGAAAAGGTAAATTGACATCAGACTGTTGTGTGTTAGAAAGTTCAATCTTGGCGCGCTCAGCGGCTTCTCTTAGGCGCTGCATTACCATTGCATCACCGCTTACATCCACACCAGTATCAGTCTTAAAGTTATCAACAAGCCAATCAATAATTGCATTGTCAACATCATCGCCGCCTAGATGTGTATCACCATTGGTGCTCATAACCTCGACAACTCCGTCGCCGATTTCTAGCACTGAAACGTCAAATGTTCCGCCGCCTAAGTCATAAACAAGAATCTTTTTATCGTCGCCCTTGTCTAAGCCGTAGGCCAGGGCTGCAGCTGTAGGCTCATTAATGATCCTCTTAATGTCTAATCCTGCAATTTTTCCTGCATCTCGGGTTGCCTGTCGTTGATCGTCATTAAAATACGCCGGAACAGTAATGACTGCCTCAGTAACAGGTGCACCCAAATAAGCCTCCGCAGATGTTTTCATCTTTATTAGAACTTGTGCACTAATCTCTTGCGGAGTAATGTTATTATCGCCAATAACAAAATCACACATGCCTTGTTTGCTCTTGACAATGTCAAAAGGCATGCGTTGTGCTTCTTCTTTGATTTCGTCGTACTTCATTCCGATAAATCTTTTGGCAGAATAAACTACATTCTTAGGCTTCATAATTGCCTGGCGCTTGGCTGCATTGCCTACAGTTCTTTCGCCGTCAATATACGCCACAACAGAAGGAGTAGTTCTAGTACCCTCTTCATTTGTAATTACAGTTGGGCTTCCGCCCTCAATTAAAGCAACACAGGAGTTGCTAGTCCCTAAATCGATTCCGATTACTTTACTCATAAGTTACCTCCTGCACCATAATATAAACACCGTTTTCAATGAGAAAACCCCCTAAATTAATTTTTTTCAATAATTTCATCTAAAATGATACCACCATCAAATTTACCTCGTTCTCTTGATTTGTATTGCGCAAATTTTCGAACATCAGATAATTCAAAGCCCCAGTTTTTGAGAAACGTAAGAAATACTTCATACACATCTGAGGCCTCTTCGATTGAAGGCTTCTCTGCAAACTCTTGTACTTCTTCATACATCTTAGCAATTAGCATTGAGTTGTATTCTTCATCACGAGCAACATGACACACTAGATCGTTCCCACTAGCCCTGATGATTTCTGGTATCTTGTCTCTTACCAGCTTTGCCATAATATCTCCGACCTCTCTAAGCTTGAGTCATGGACAACATTAAATGCACTCTGGGCTCTTCTAGTTGAAAAGGGCTTGATGCACAAATAAACAATCTGGGCCACAGGATGACATATAATGTTGTGAATTGTTTTGTTTTTCCAGAGTCTGATCACTCCAATACTCCTGATAGTTTGACTACATTGTTACCTATAGTCTTGTGTGTCCAGGGCTTCACCATAACATGAAACTCTATATTTTGTGGTGCTTTCTGAAACCTGGACATAAAGCGTACACCGCTCTCCCAGGGCCGGCCCCACTTTCTAACAAATACTTTGATTATTGTGCTTGTATTATTTTTTAAACAGCCGTCCCAGGAGTTATCTAGCCAACGGCCGTAAGAAGAATCAGACCACACTACCATACTTGGATTTAATAAACAAAGATCGCCAGTAATCCCCAGCCGCTTAATAGTGCTACCCCCAGCAGAGTGACCAACAATACGATAGTCAATTTTGCCAAGGCTTCTCTTTGTTCTGGTAGCATCGCCTAACCTGCCTTCATCATGACTAAGTAGTACATTCTCTACTTGACTGACAAATTTCATAAATTCGCCTGGCTTCATCCAAAGTAAACTATTTCTTTTTGTAGGTGTCGGGGTATGAACTGACCATGGCATTTCTGGAATTACCACTACGAAATTCTTTAAGTCGGTCATTGGAACAAACTGTTTAAGCGTCCTGTCTTCAAATGTTCTGTGAGGCACATAGCCCCAATGACCGTGAAACCACATAACTACAATAAAATCTTCTGACAAATCTGTTGAGCCTGGAATCCAGATTATTGCATCTCGGTGACCGTTCGAATGAAGCTTATCTTTTCCGCCGGACTTTTTAATAATATAAGATGTAGATGGGGACTTGCTGATCTTTGATAGCGATAGTTTCCACTCTTTAACTACTCTTGGGTTTGTGTCAGGTTCAGAAAAAACTTTGTTAGCTTCCAATGCATATGATGGAGCAAACAACATTAAAATTAGTGCTATAATTTTCATCCAAAATACCTCATGATTATATGGCACCTCGGACAGGATTCGAACCTGTGACCCACGGCTTAGAAGGCCGTTGCTCTATCCAGCTGAGCTACCGAGGCTTAAAAGGTTCGGTTTTGAAAGGATCCGAAAACCTTTATTCTTAGCTACTCTTCAGTACCAGCATCTTCTTCAGCGGCTTCTTCTTCGGTTGCTTCAGATCCTGCATCGGCTTCAGCAGATTCTTCAGCTTCACCCGAATCTTCAGCTTCTTCACCAGCATCGCCAGTATCTTCAGCTTCACCCGAATCTTCAGCTTCAGCTTCACCGGTGTCACCACCAGCGGCTTCTTCGCCTTCGGCGACCTCGCCTGTGTCTGATTCTGTGCCGGCGTCGGCTGAAGCCTCTGCTTCGCCTGCGTCAGATTCAACGGCTGTATCCGTCTTTTCATCATCGTTTCCGCAGCCTGTGAAGCTAAGTGTAGTAATTGGTACAAGTACCAGTGCAATTAAAAAAAGTAATTCTCTCATTTTTTCTCCTTGTGTTGAAAGTTGATATTACTCAGTATCGGAAGATATTCTAAGCGCATATTTTCTTTGTATAAAGCATAGAATAAAAACTACCCATAAAAATCCTAGACCATTAGTCTCGTAAGGCGCTACGCTGCACCCTGAGTTTCGTATCAAGCTTTCGCCCTCAACAGACAACATTATTTCATGCTGGTCCGTATCCCCTATTTCACGGGTTTGCTGGTCTTCAAAAGCAGTTTCAACACTCACAATTAAAGTGTATGTGCCAGGAACATCAGGTACAAAACTAGGGTGTGTGTCTAAAACATGTTCATATAGTCTTGCATCTGTGGCATGACCAGCTGGGTTGATGACAGCTACGCTAGAGCCGCGTGGTCTAGACTTGATAGACCACGTGTAATGAATAGGTTGCGTCGCCCTGTTTGAAAACAATCTTAGCTTGACTGTTTCTCCTGTGTCTAGCGTCACACTGGGTGAGTATACTTTAAACTCTGCGTCTGGGTCTAGACAGTTCTCTTCATCTCCATAGACCACAAAACAATAGTGATCATCGCAACCCTCGTCACCACGACCATCTCTATCAGCATCGGTTTGATTAACATTGAATACCCCGTTGCAGTTATCGACCTGATTCATTACTCCATCGTTATCGATATCTGGGTCGCAAGCATCGCCAGCTCCGTCTAAATCGGCGTCGTATTGCTCTGGGTTGTACACACCTGGACAGTTGTCAGCGCTAAACCCATAATCAGCAACTCCGTCACCATCAACGTCTGGGGAACACCATTCTGCATCTTCAGTTGGATCACCGACATGCATCGGACATGGATCGACAAGGTTATCTAGACCATCGTTATCAATGTCTCTATCACATGCATTGCCTTCACTATCTTCATCTATGTCTGCTTGGTCTGCATTGTGGATTCTGAGACAGTTATCTACGTGGTTTGGGACTCCGTCACCATCCATATCAGAATCACACAAATCACCAGTACCATCGCCCTCTAGATCCCACTGATTCTGGTTGTGAGTATTACGACAATTATCACATAGGTCTCCAACACCGTCCCCATCGCTGTCAAATTGTTCGCTATTTCGTACCCGCGGGCAGTTATCATTAGAATCCTCCACTCCATCATCATCATAATCATCAGCGCTTTGATATGTATCGCCGAGATCAGTATTGTTTATAAGGATGGCACCGCCTCCGCCATTGCCGCCGCCTGACATTTCTGGTGTGCCACACTCGTCGAAATTGTTATCGCACTCGAGTGGTGCATCTTGCCCCATGGCAACCATGGGTAACATTATTAAAGCTAATATTAGCTTATTCATCCTCTACCTGTTCCTCTCACGTGGTCTGGGAGGGTTGCGTCGTGAATCCACCCACTGATATTTTCCGCTTTTTCTCTACCGACAAATGGAAAAGAAATCAAATACAAAACTTCACTAACTGGATGACTTAAAAGATTATGTACAGTCCAGTTTTTCCATAGCTTATTCATTACAATCTAAATTCCGTTGCACCCATGCACCAAATTATAAAAGTAACCGCCGATATGATGGCTAAGCCTGCTAAACAACTAGTCATCTTGTCCATTTTTAGCCTTCTCCTTGTTTTCTTTTGTCGCTTTGTGTGAAAAATATAACAAAAGCCCTACAGATATTGTCAGGCATGTTAATTCTAATATGCTGAAACTTGTCAATTGATCTTTTTATCCTTTTTCTTGCCCTCATAAAAATAAGCGGGTGGTCGGTCTCGAACCGACAACATTCAGCTTGGAAGGCTGATGCTCTACCAATTGAGCTACACCCGCAAATGGCTCCGACAGCAGGACTCGAACCTGCGACAAGGTGGTTAACAGCCACCTGCTCTACCAACTGAGCTATGTCGGAACAGCATTTTAAAGTCTACCAGTTAACGCCTGTTGTTACTGCTGTTGCCCAATAATTGTTGACATCTGGCACGTAGCTAAGATGTACTGGCACACTAAACACTCCTGCATCCATAGTGTAACCAACTGCTGCAGTTAAATGCACGTATTTGTCTTCTCCGGATGGATCATAAAACGTCAGTTGTGGTCCAACTGCTAGCTGAACTGACTTATCAATCTCAAACCCAACAAGTACTCGAGCTGACGGTGAAATTACACTTTGATCCAAACCGGTGATGCTTACATTTTGAATAAACAGGACATCAAGCCAATCTCCGCCTGGCATGCATTGCTGCAATTCAAGCCCCATTGTAAACATGTGTGGGCTGTTAAGTTTTGATTCCTCGCCGTCTGCATCAGGCTCATGAGCCTTATTGGCATAGACATAACCAAATCGAAGACCTGATCTCTTGGTCCACTTCTTCTCTTGTGTCGATTCAGCTGCGGTTGTTTGTGCCATGACAGGCACTGAAACCATTAGCATTGCAACTGCAATTACTGCTTTCTTTAACATACGTACTCCTTTCTGTTTGTCGTTATATGCTAACAGTAAAGGATACTGTGACATGTCAGGATGTACATTTTTCTTGCCAGGCTTTGACTGTTACGGGAAAGTGTATATTGGCAATTTTTAAACAGGCTTGCGCGACTTTTTGAATTTCCCATTGAGCACCTTCATGGGATCTTAGACTTACAAACTTAAGCAAGTTATGGATGTCTACTGTGCCGTAATATTGCGTGTATAGGTTTTGAGGCAAAACGCCCCGGGCTTGTTCTCTGCATACACCTTTGGCTATCAGAGTGTTATACAGGCTTAAGCTTCTAGCATGGTGATCCTTCACAGCATCAGATGCGTAATATGCAGGTGTCGGCAAAAGTCTTGTCTCGCCGTTATTACCAATATCTGGATTAATGGTTGTTTCCGTGCTAGCCTGACGATTTGACTTGTGCTGCATTCTAAACTGTTGAGGCTCATAAAGCTGCATGTCTACTCCAGTGTATCTTCTACTAATCTCATTGTATGACCACGTTCTATGTCTGTGGTGCTGAGACCTTATAAAAAGAGGTACAACAAACCTGAAGGTTATGCTGCAATGTTCAAACGGACTCGTGTGATTGTGATCTATCAAGTACTTTATCAGCTTGATATCTTTGTCATCAATTGTTTCTTTGTGTGCACCGAACGATACACGAGCTGCATTGACAAACATTACGTCGTTGCCGTCATGCTTGATATATTCAACACACCCAATCCCGTCGTCAAATAAATCAATTTTCATTAATCGTACGAAGCTCCTGCTGTGACACTTTCTTGTAAATCTCTAAGAAGAATAAGATCATTAAATTGATCTACTAGCGGAGATGATAACGCAAGGTGATCAACTCGTTCTACAGATCTTTCTCCAGTAGCCCACAAAACTTCAAAATACGACCATGGAACAATTACTCCTGGCTGTTTTCTTTCTACTCTTTTATATACTACGCCTTGCCTTGTAAGACCAGAATTTAAATTTTGTCTTACTATTACGCCAACTTCTAATCTGGGCATTGATACTCCTTGCTAAAAATGGAGCCATCGATAGGGATCGAACCTACGACCTGCTGGTTACAAATCAGCTGCTCTACCAACTGAGCTACGATGGCACTAAACATTATTGTGATACCCATAGACCGGTTTGGTTTCCCACGCCTGTCCAATTAGGTCTGTTTGTCCTAGAATACAAATCTAAATAAGGACCTTTGCTTCTAGATTCTACGTACTTATAGAACTCATAAGGCTTTCTGCTATGTTCTCTTCTGTCTGCAAAGATATAATCTTTTGAACCGCACAAACCTTTTCCGTTAGGCACAGATTCTGGTTCTGGTGTTCCGCTATATCGTGTACGTTTTCCGCATCCTTTGTCATACCTTACTGCAAATATACACATTTCGGTATAGCGCATTCCATACGGAGTTGGGCTACCAATATTACTCTTAATCCACGGAATCAAGCTTATAGGTTTAAAGCCTAGCTTTTCACATACATAAAGGGCTGGCAAAATACCTTGATCTGCACCTGCTGTAAATGAATTAACGGCCCACATATACATGTGAGCTTCAGGTGCCACACCATGGTGTGTAAACCAGCCATCCAAAGTAGACACAATCTCTTGTTTTGTTTGAACGTCATAGTGCGTTGAGCACTGAAGCGATGCATGTCCTACACCGCCTGTCGACTTTTTCCATGGCGGATCAACAACAACTGTCTTAAACATGTCACTCCTTCGCGTTAGTAATATAATAGATGTGCTGCTTAAAAAGTATTAGTGCAAAGTTACTTTATCTGAATTTACTTTTTCTTTTTTCGTCGCTCATGAGCTTAGCGGCAGAATCATCATATCCGCCTAGTGCAGAAGTCATATCACACTCTGATGCATTCCACCATTCACCATTTGCATTAAACTCTAAGTCAAACTTGTGGTGCATGTAATGCAGAAATATTTCTTGCCCGGCTTTGATATCTTGAGATGCATATATCTCTATTGCGGGTGCATCGGTACGACGCATGCGATAGCCAGCATTTGCAATATCATTTGAGTGGTTGTATAGGCTGGCGAAGCCCCACGCAGTAGCAATTTTACCGTGCTCCCACCAGAAAACATAATTTTCATGTACATGTCGAGATCCTGTTTCTTCTGAAAACATGTTAAACATGGCAGGTGTGTGTATTAAAAGAGGAGAGACCTCAAATATATCGTGCTTTTTGATGTCAGCTGTTGCAAAAACACCGACACCATGCACAGATGAAGTCTTAGCACTTACATTCTTTATAAAAAATGCATCTGATGGGTGGTAAGGTTTTTCTTTAAACATGCTACTCTAAATGATGACATACATCTCGTTGCCAAGCACGCGCCTCTTCATCGTCATAGTATCTTTCACACTCAGGGCGTAAAAGCAACCAGCAAAAAGCTGATCTGTTTCCTGAGACATAGCACCCGTCAGGAAATTCACTTTCAACGCAAATCTGATTGTGCATTTTTGTTCCTGGGTGATGGCATATCCATACTTCATCTATGGCGTAAATTGCACTAGACAATTGGGTCGGCATAGAGACATCCAAGCTAACGTAGTCTGGATTTTCCTCTTTCATGCCGCATGACATGCTGGAGGACATCAATAGTACTAATAAGAAACGCAACATGAAACAATATTAGACGCCGCCTCTCAACTGTTTAATGACTTGTAAGTCATGGTAGACCCAGGGGGAATTGAACCCACCATCAGCCGCTTATAAGGCGACCGCTCTTGCCATTGAGCTATGAGTCCTCAACTTAGACTTTAGTCAAGATACCTAAATCATCAGGAAGCCATATACCTACTGCCGTCCTCTTATCAGTCAAAAAGATCAGTGCAATTGTACCTACATGCTCATTGCCACTTATATCCAACATGACCATTCTAGAGTGCATAAAACTATCGCCCGACATAAGGTTTCTTTGTATTCCTTGCACATATTTTCCGTAGAGATCCGGTATTGGGCATGTATGACATAGTTGTCCTACAAAATCTTCTCCATAGCCTAGTGTATCTGTAAGCGCTTGATTAACTGCTAAACACATGCCGCCAGGGTCAGTAATAATCGCCGGCAACCCTAGCTTTTCAATATGATTCTTTGCGGCGTCAACGCTAGACCAGGGTGAGTCACCTAGCTTGGATTGCCTAAGATAGTAAAGCAGGTCCTGTACTTCTAATTCTTGCTTTTTCCTTAGGGATTCAAGAGCACTACTCATTTCTCCGTGAACCTTAGAAAGAAGAATTGACTCACTCATCAGCATGACCCAGCAAGACAAGCCAACAACGGCGGCGCCGTACCATCCGCTAGTTGCTACATGCATAAGATATAAACCCGTTACTAGCAGTGCAGCACTTGTTGCTTGTACGTATTCCCTAGATGGTGGTGAAATCATTTATTCGCAGCTCCTTAAAATATGGTGGGTCCCGCGGGAGTCGAACCCGCACGTCCTAAGACACTGGAACCTAAATCCAGCGCGTCTGCCAATTCCGCCAGGGACCCATAATACTATTCTACTGTGCGCGCTACTTTTTGGTCAAATATGTTTTTGTACTTGAGTACTTTTCTAGCGTATCGCATTCCGCTTCGATTTGGATTCTTGCCGCCACACCGATATCCTGCGTTGTATGCACAAAGACCTCTTGAAATATCACCCTTGTGATGATTAATCCACCAGCGCAAGATCTTGGTGCCTGCCTCAATTGAATGCTTAGGTACTTTAAGCTCATTACACTTGTATTTTCTAGTAATTTTTCCTGTGTACCTAGGGACAACCTGTGTCAATCCGCATGCGTTGGCATGACTAACTACTGATTTGTTCCAATTAGACTCGACAGTTATTAGTGCCAGCATTAATGTGGGCTCTAAGTCGTTTGACTTTGAATCATCAATAATTTGTGGTGACACTTTGCATGCCAAAGCCTTACGTGACTTTGACAAGTAAAAATCAGGTGGCCCTGATTCAGCAAACAACATACATAATATTTGTGCTGTAACTGCTAACTGTATCATGTGCTCTCTTCCTTTGTGTAGCCATCTTTATACCACCCACCGCCTTTCAGCTTGAAGCTGGACTTTGATATTTTAGGTGTAACATTTACACTTCCACATTCTGGGCAATGTATACCCAGTTTGTTCTCTAAAAAAACTTTCATTCTATACTTCATAACTTTCTCAAAGATAAAAGTGCAGCTGGAACAATCATATGAATATAGAGGCATTTAAATTAATCCTGTCACTATTAGTTCTTGTCCTGGTTCAATTTTGAAGGCATTGCTGATGGGCATGTCGGCCTCTAGAATTTTTGTTATTGTGTTCTTGTATCCGTCTTTAGGACGAAGCCCCTCTAAAAGATTAGATGGGTTGTTTGAAGATTCTGTCAAAGCACCCATTAAAATAAAAACACCAGACCACATATGATAGCCTAATCCATGACCAGGAAACCATGGGTGTGTAGAAGAGTATAAGTCGTATTGCTTGTTACTTTCAACTAGTGGTCCTGTAAATGCGCCAATGTCCTGAAGTGACATATCACTGGATTCGTGCATCCAATTTTCAACTGCCCTTTTAATCGGTCTACACATGCTAAATTTGCGGTTAACATAAGGGTCTAACAATATGCTAAACAAAGTATCTATGTACAATTTGCAACTTGAGCTGGTAGTTGGTGATCTTAAAAGTCCGTCGCTGTCCATGACGGTATGAATTTCTAAAGATAGTGAATCAGCTAATTGATCACGCAAATTTTCATATATTTCAGCAGAAGCTATTAGCTTTTTTCGTTTAATGACATTGTTATTTTTTCTTTTTGAAACCATTACAAATCCTTAAGTGGCGGAGAGGGTGGGATTTGAACCCACGGTAGCTTTCGCTACGCCGGTTTTCAAGACCGGTACCTTAAGCCGCTCGGTCACCTCTCCTTAGCTTATAGAAATAAAAGTAATCGCAAAGCTCTATATGTTTAAGCTACTAGATCATCATTATCAACTCATATGATGATACAGCTATAATCAAAATTAGCAATACTTTGCATAGAAACGATAGCATTACTTTGTGATACTAGGCGGTGTAGCCAAACTCATCCGTGAGTGCCATCCACGTAGTATTTAATATTGCCAAAGTTTGTCTAGCAGACACCTTTTCGACAATTGACACATCTTCATCAGCAACTACATCTTCCAAAACAAGCATCTCATCAATGATTAGCCTGAGTGATCTTTGCATCAGCATATTAGAGCAAAAGATGCTTAAGTTTTGTCTAGCTTCTGCCATAGGACCCGTGCTCCATTGACTATCTAAAATTTCGTCAGCCACAGATTCACCATCTTTTTTGTCGTATTCTTCAGACATCATATGAAAATTTCCCCTGTTGCAATTTATCATAGTTTATTTTAAACTGCACAAGGCATTATGTTCACTCAAGAAAAGGATCTTTTTGTGAAACCCAATAATACGCTAAGTATTTTACAAGAAAAGAAAAAACTGAGGATGTCCTGCCTTCACTGTCTCCCACAGGCGGCACGGTCAAGAGAGGGAGCTTCTCTACATCCTCAGGGAAAACCTGTGGCAGGTTTTCATTTAGTCACACAAGACTCGGATCGTGATCAGAGCCTGACCTAAACGATCAAACAAGCATTCGTGTGACGCATATAGATAATATGCTTAATACACTTAAAAGTATAAATTAAAAGAACTAACTAAGCGCCTTCTATGACGTAACCAACTTCAACTAACGAACCGCCGCCTGGGACGACTAAAAACTGAACTGTATTTGTCGATTCGACATACATCCAGTCATGATAAATTTGTGTATCTACAAACACCCTGATGGTGGGTACAACCGGCACATGTGAAAGCTCAATAGACTCGTAGGGCTGTATTTGAGATGTTGCATCTGTTACGCCTGGAGTCCAGTCATCAGAACATATATCTACGATGGTACCAAACAAGAGGTTCGTTGCACTCATATATTCTAGACCTACTTGTGATCCTGAATAACCGCCTGAACATGCAGATACATCATCAGCCTGCATGACAACAGAAGCAAGAAATACATTGCCAAATCTGCGGCCTGAGTACCAACTAATAAAATCTGCTGCAGTAGACATAATATCACTTTGGTCATCTTCATCGCTTACAAATACGACTAATAGAGCTGCATCACTTCTCATCCATGTCGCTGCATATGGATTGGTAGTAATATATTCGTGTATTGAATCAAAGCCCTTTTCATCTGGGCCTCTGCCCATATCATCGTACATGTCTTCTGCATCTGCAATAGAGTCTCCCGGGATGAGCGGAAACTGTTGTTCTACAGCTGCTTCATCTGGGTCTGTTGATATCATTACTAGACGCCAGCCAATATCAGGCAACGCAGTCATCATGCGCTCAATGCCGGCTAGAAGTTGAGTTTGATATGAATTCATAGATCCGCTGGTGTCGATCACCCATACAATGTCTACACCGTCTACAGAATTGACTTGGATAAATGAGTCCACCCAGACTTCAACATCTTCAGCAGGTGTTCCAACAGGTACCTCTACTTCTATGTAGACAGGTACCTCTACTTCTTCGATGATGACTTCAGGATCTCTTACTAAAACTTGATAGTCATGATTACACCCAGAAGCCGGCACTGCTAGTAGAATAAGCAATGCCATGATTAGGCGAAACAACATATCTTAAGTCCCTCTTTAAATAACTATGAAGGTTATAGATATTTAGACACTAGAGACGGTCAATCAAGAGGTGTATGTCAATAAAAACTAATATTTTAACAATGTTCCTATTTGCTGCTAGCTTAGCACTGCCTACAAATGGTTGTGGCGGGAGTAACCCTTCCAATGTTAGAAAATTTGACTGCACAAAGTCTAAAATATCTTTATTTGATGTGCCCGGTACACCTAATATCAAGATAAAGACATCACAATGCAATGACTATATTTACAAACCTGAAGTTTTGAGTCATGTTCTTCATAGGTTTGTAAGAGAATATGCTGATACGTTTGAGGTCAGCACATTACTACTTTGGAATATGCTCTCAAGCTTAGAAATAGAAGTAAGTGTGATACCGAAGATAATTAATGCAGCGTTTGATACCCAAGGAAATCTTGTAACAAATGCTTATGTTACAGGTCTAGCTTTAAGTCCTTCTCAAATATGGGTTGAAATCAAGACTAGTCAAATTTGGGCTTCATCATTGGCTCATGAGCTAGTACACATTATAATCTGGCACATAAATGGAAAAATACACGGTGATCCTGATCATGAAGGCACACAATTCTCGGGCTGGACAGAAAAGCATACGAGATTTATTAAGGTTTTCAATATGAGTTTGATGGATGCCGGCCTCTAGCTAAGTGTGCTGAATTGACCAGCGTGCTGCACCTCTTAATAATCGTGCTATCGTCTTTCTAGGAATATAGTTTGATGCATCAATATTGACATTTTCTCTGTGCATGATCATGTCTTCTATGTAGCTTTTTGTAGGCTTTTCTGAGACTGCCGCCGTGCTTGAAAGATTAATGTACGGAATTCTGATTATTCCCGGTGTTGATACATTAATGCGTGCAAAGGATTCGACATCATCTCTATATATGCATGTATTCTTTGTCAAGCTTCCGATAGAAGCTTCGCTACCCCATTTTAAAACATTTCCCATATAGATAATTTTTTGATCTGTAACTACACCAGTGGCATTAGGCGGATGAGACTTGATCTCTGTGACATCCAATACACAATCTTGAATATCTACACCTCGGTAGCCTGTAATGTTCATCTGCCTCATTATATTGCCTGTCTCAGCTATGCACGAATCCGACCAAAAGCTGTCAGTGCTTATAGGTACTACTAGAGTGTCTGTTCTACAGAGAGGATAGAGATACGTATCTGTTGCACTCTTGCTTAAAATGCCTCTGATGATTACTTTCTCACCAAACTTTTGCTTAGCCTCTATAGCTAAACGTGAAACATCTACAGAAGGCTTCTGTACAAACACAAGAACATAATCACATAGCGCGCATGCCTTTTCAATGCAGTGCTGTAAAGTTATATCGTTATCGCGGACGACCATTACACCCACTAAAGTTCTGCTTCCTGGGCGAGTTGTAATCTGATAGTCTATAAATTCAGACCCTTCCCACCCGTATTGTCCATTAAATATAGTGCCTTCAATTTCCATGCCTTTCCACGGCGATACTGATGATGCATCAGCGAGGCCTGCAGACATAATTGAATTGGACATAGATGAAAAGAAATTTACCAAAAATTGTCTAGCATGGCTGTTTAGGTGCTCAACGCCCGTCACTACAGAATCTTGTGTTTGTAGAATTAAGTCAACAGCCGGTTCCCAGACAAATACAGGACCTGCAGTTTGATCGTGCTGTACAGTCATGTTTAGCTCTACACTAAACTGCATTTGCACAAAGTCTTGCATATGCTCACGCAATACATTTTGAGCTTCTACAAGCTTGTCTCTAAAGTCGGCCATATACTACAATCTATACATTATGATGATTGTGTATATTCCAAAAAAAAGGGACCAGCCGAAGCTGGTCCCCAAACATTTAAAATGTTTTAGTTAATTACTAATCTTAGAAACTAATTTCTTAGATGTTCACCTGAGTTACAATGTCATCTACCTCTAGTGCAAAGAAGAACACAACGCCATTACGGAAAGATTCTGTAATGGTAACAGTGCTAGCACTCTGACTGAAGCTTGACCCGGATTCCATCACAATAGACACGCTCACTGAGCTTGCACCGGATGCTGGCTCCGAAGTAACTGTCGCAAGACCCACATTGGAACTTGAGTCAGTGTACTTAAGAACTGTACCTACAGACAACTTCGCAGCGTTTGCAGCCGACAACGATGACGAGAACGTCAGCGAAGAGCTAGAAGCACTGTATGATGACGGTGACGAATTAAGTCCGAAACCAGATCCTGCCGAAGTTTCTGAAGATGCTCCGTGAATCTTGTAATCACCATTGGATGCTGCAGTACCGGAAAGCATCAACTGACCGTTCAGATAAATATCTGATAAGTCTGGATCCGCTCCACCATCATTAGCTACACCTGTCATTGGGAACTTCACGCCGGAAGCTACGGCGTTCGCTACTGTCATTGACTTCTTAGAGCGACCACCACCAACGTATGTCTTGATGTCAGACATCAAAACCTTCTTAGTTGCGTTGGAAGCTGATGCATCACCCATGATGAATGTGTCAGCGTCGACTAGAGCAACTGATGATCCGGCTGTACCTGCATCTAGCAAGTTAAGCTCAGTACCAGTTGATGTAACCGCTGTTGACCCTAGAACAAGACCAGAAGTCTTTGCAATAGTGAAATCAGCACCGTTATTAACAGTCACGTTAGCAGCAGCAAGTGATAGCATACCTGCAATTGATGCATTGCCAATTGTTCCGTTATCCGGAAGAGCAATGTTACCACCAAAGGTTGACTCAGTTGCAGAAACTGCAAGCTTATCAGTACCACCTACAGCAAGGTGAACGCCAGTGGCGCCTTCCATGTGCATGAAACCATCAGCATCCGAGTGAACGAATTCTGTAGCATCACGGAACTGAAGCTTCATTGCAGCATTCAAGCGAACACCAGCATCAGGGACATGCGTCAAAGTAACATCAGCATCGTTACCTAGATTGAGCACAGCAGAATCTGCCATGAACAAGTCTGACCAACGATTTAATGTATGACCTAGAGCATAACCGTCATTAGTAGCCGGAGCCACAGACGATCCACTTAATGCCATCTTAGCAGATCCACCGATATTGAAACCGATGATATCACCTGCAGGTGATCCCATTGACGAGTTCTGATCAGCATCCAAGTATAAAAGGCCCGTACCTGGAATGCGAACATTATCAGCAACAACATTTAGCCATGCTTTGAGTGCACCTCTAAGAAGAGCTGAAGATACACCACCGTTGAGGGAGAGTGAAGATCCTGCTGAGAAGGTCACACCGCTAACGCCAAACCCACGACATACTAAACTCGAAGAATTAATCGACGACATGTTTAGTGTGCCTGAACCTTGGTTGTTTGAAAGTGATCCAATAGTCACACTGTTGGCGCCTACGTTAACAGACTGAATAACACCGTTGAGCTTATCGGTGGAAGACCCGAAAACAACCGTACCACCGATACAATCTTTCAATCGCTGCGGAAGGCTTGAATAGCTGAATACGATTTGACCACTTGGACTGCCAACACTCATTGATGATGGTGAAGCACCACTATTTCCAGAATGCCAATCAGCAGCCTGTGAAACAGCTGTACCGTATGCAACATCTACAGTAGCAGAAGCAGTGCTACTACCATCGGTGAGGTTAACAACATCACCAACAGCAGCACCAGCGACACCGTCACTATCAGCACCACTCTGGAAAGGGATAAACTCAGTTGCAGCGGTTACTACCGCGCCAGATGCATAGTATGATGCAAATGATGTTGAAACAGAAGATTGCAACGACCCTAAGGCATCAGTGCTGTCAGTATCAGGTAGAATGTCACCATCGACGTTAACCTGACCACCTGCAGGATCAAGCTTAATATCAGCAGCTGCAATTAGCTGAAGATCTGTTGAAACATCAATGTAGTCATTAGCACTGTCAATTTCTAGTCTATCAACTCGTGTGTTACCACCAGCAATTGCTAGAAGATTTGACGAATGAGTCATAGTAACATCACTTGCACTAAAGTCAACAACTGCACCAGAACCTAAGAACAGATCAGAGAAACCTGTGCCGGATACACCTAGTGCAATAGTATTATCAGCATTCGGCTTAACGTTTGCTCCGCCGGCAGCAAGTGTAATATCAGCAGCTGCTGTAATGACCATGTCAGTACTAACATCAATGCTGTCACTTGCTCCGTCAATCTCAAGCTTTGTAGCGCGGAAGCTACCTACCTGAAGATCTGAAGGCGTCAAGCTGAGGTTGCCTGAGCTAGCACCTGTAACAGTACCTGAACCTAAAACAAACTCAGTTTCGGATTCGTCCCAAATAAGTGCAACGTTGTCAGCAGAACCACGCTCAATAACGAAACCAGCATCACCAGAAGGTGAACCAGAAACTCCGTTACCTAGTTCGATAAACTTGTCCTCAACAACCATGTTAGTCGTTGAAACAGTCGTTGTAGCCCCATTGATCGTAAGATCACCAGAAACAGTAAGGTTATCGTTAACAGTTACTTCTGAAGTACCATGTCCAATAGAAACTGGTACACCAGAAGTTGCAGTACCGATAGTAATGCCACCAGATGTATCAGATGTATCGACATTAAGTGCGCCCGAACCATCAATTGAAATAGTACTTGCATCAAGCGTGAAAGCCGCTGAATTAAGGTCCATTGCACCTGTGGTGGTTAAGTCAAGCTCACCAGAACCTGCTCCAATTGCTACACCGACAGCATCGATTGTTGCAGCAGCAGTAACATCAATATCAAGCGCACCAGCGTCAATATCGAGGATGGCACCAGCAGCAGCATTAGCGTCAATGTGTACAGCAACACCAGTTTCGTGATCACCCTTAATAACAACCTTGTTATCAGAGCCGTCAGCAATGAGAGAAAGATCACCGTCTGAAAGTGTGAAGTTTGAAGCAGCAGAACCAGCTAGTGAAATCGAGCTTGCATCAAGAGTCATAGCACCTGAGTTAAGATCCAAAGCACCAGTTGTTGTGATGTCAAGCTCTGCTGAACCAGCAGCAAGATTCAAACCAACACCAGAAAGTGTCAAAGCACCTGCTGAAGTTGTGAAGTTTGAAGCAGCAGCTGCATCTATTGAAATGCCTTCGCCTGCATCGATGTAAATTTCGCCATCAGCGTCTACGTCAAGGTTACCCTTACCGCCTGCGTTGGTGTTTGAAGCTTGAATACCCATAACAACGTCAGATGAACTATCTGCAACCATTGTAAAGTCAGAAGCTGCTGCACCTTGCATTGAAAGACCAGCTGAAGCGTCAACTGTAATAGCTGCACCGTTAAGGTCCAGAGCGCCAGTTGTTGTAATATCAACTTCAGAACTGTTACCAACGATGTTGACACCAGCAGCACCGTCAAGTGTTAAAGCACCTGCAGCAGTTGTGAAGTTTGAAGCCAGACCAGCATCAAGAGACATACCTTCGGCAGCATCAATTAAGATTTCACCGTCAGCATCCATGTCGATGTTACCCTTACCACCACCTGAGTTTGCAGCAGCAATTGTAAGTGCAACGTCACTACTACTAGCCGCGCCTAGCGTCAAGTCAGAAGCTGCTGCACCTTGTAGTGAAAGACCGGCTGAAGCGTCAACTGTAACTGCAGCACCATTAAGATCTAAAGCACCAGTTGTTGTGATATCAACTTCGTTGCTTCCGCCACCGACTGAAACGCCGCCTGTACCACTGATGACAAATTCACCAGCTGCATGGGCCGTGATACCGCCTGAACCTGCATTGAGGTCAAGCAGGACTGCGTTAAGCTCAATTTCTGAACGGGATGAAGTTTCACCACCGATTTGAATCTTTGAAGCAACAGTGTCTGTACCGATTGCGATACCAACGCCTGATGACTTTGACGATTCGATATCGATCATCTCTGCAGAGTCGATTTCTAGACCGTTTGAGGAGTCCATAATCTTGTGCTCTTCAGCATTACCAATCTGTAGTCCCTTTGTATCTGCAAGAAAGACGTTACCGAACTTTTCTGCATCTGTTGTGGACCCAAGATCTCGTGCTGACGAGTCTGACTTCAGAGTTTGTGCGAATACACCAGCACCAGAGTTCGAAAAGACTGATGCACCGTGAATACGCTTAATAGATGATGCCAAGTGATCCAGCACGCCTTGAAGGTCGGCTGTAACAGGTAACGCAGCTGCGCTCTCTGTACTTGAAGGCATCGAGCCAGTTAATTGACTGGCCTTAATTTGAGTTTTACTAGCCATTTAATATTCTCCTAAATGAATGGCATGAACAACGCTTTGATTGAGAAAAGAAGCACTCAATCAAATAACTACAACGATACTACTACTAAAACTTAGCAACGTCAAATTACACTTAAAGGGAAATGAAAATAAATAAACGGACCAAGAACTAACGGGTGTAATTATGCATGCTTTAAAGGATATTCTAAGCTTTTTTTTACGTCAGGTCAATGCCAAAAACTTGCACTTTGCAGCCATTAAACAAAACTGCATACACACAAACATCAAGATCAGGGCGTTTTTTTTGAAATAATTTTAAGCCTTCTGGTATGCCAACCCGAGACAGCAATATTCCAGACTCGCCGTCTCTGACTACGGTACTGTAGCCTATAAAGTCATTCCACGAAGGATAGGCTGCCATGTCAATTTCTTGATATAGCTTAAATGCACCTCCGCCTTCGTAACCGCATGTCATATACGGAAAAGATAGAAAGTCTTTAGTACTGGGGCTGAACGTAACTAACTGACCTTCAAATAGCGGTGAGGTTTGAGCAACCACACGGTTAAGTATCTACTAGTCACGCCCATATAACTGGTCTAGCTTTTTCTGTCGTAGATCTTCAGCTCTTTGAATTTGTTTGGCCTGGCTTGTTTTTTCAGCAGAGTTTATTAAAAAGCTTAGTATGAAAGTACCAAACCATATGGTTAGTATTGTCAATATTATGTCCATGTGTTAACCCTTACTTAGCAAGCTCAACATATCTATAGGTACATCAGACTGAATCTCGCCTGAATCCCACATTATATCGGCTGTGGTTGCGATGACAAGCTCTATAATGTGCTTGCTCTTGTTGCGTGAAACTTCTTTTTTTCTAACTGAAATCACTATGCCTGTCAGGTGATCATCTATGCCATTGCTAGACTTATAATACTTAACCACATCACCTTTACGAATTGTTCGACTGTTTATCATCTACTTTTACTAACTGCTTTAAGGGTGACCAATACACACCAGACTTCCAAGCAACCCACGCGCCGTTGACGTGTTTTACCTTGTAGCCGTTTTCTAATCCTACTGCAAGACCGGTTTCTAATATATTGCCTGACTCAAACTCATTTAGCCAGACAACCAGGTCGCCAGGCAGTATTTCAGTCTTCTTGATCATTAACACACATGCTTAGAGTTGCATTTACAATTGCTTGCTTCATATTCTGAAGCTTCTTTATCTTGCTTTTTGTATACTCAAGTGACTTATTCATGTCTTTGAGCCTGGCATCAATTTTTTTAGTTGCTCTAGTATTATAAGTCATCAAAGCCTTTTCAGTTCCGAATCGCGTAAAGACAGCTTCTATGTTTTCTGGATCCTTTACCAGGTAACCAAACATCAGCCTAGACATGTTAGTTGCCTCTTTGTAATCATACGCGTAGACAAATCCTATACTAGTTTCACGTAATGTGTAAGCGTTTCTAGCACTTTTATGAACTACCCTGTAAACACCTTGCCCGCCTGACTTGATTATGCTTTTAATTGCAGGCTCTAAACGCTGCCAGAGGCGGTTACATTGACGTGTATACGTTCTCTTTTTACTTCCATAGGAAAACTTACCTTCAAAATTGTGTACACGCAGAACCTTTCTAACGTCATCTAGCGAACGTATGCCTAAGTTAAAAAGTACTTTTTTGTTATATCCATAACAAGGATCGCTAGGCACATGGTGCTTCACTTGACGCCCCTTATCATGACACCAAGTCAATTCTTCTTTGTAGGTTACTGTAACACCGTCAGGTCCGGAAGGCCTGTTCTTAAGAAGGTCTTTAATTATTGCAGACCTAAGAGGATTATCTGCACAAGGTTGGTCGTCCTGCTCTAGCATATTACTAAGTAGGCAGGACGACCTAAGACTAGTTTTGTGTAGGGCACCTAGAGTTTTCAACAGCTGTTGTAATTGCCCAATCTATCAGGCCAGACCCTAAAATAGAGTCCAAAGAATGATCATCTGACGTCAATACGAGTGTGCCGTCCGAATCTCGTGCTGTTTTAACTGAATGTGTATGGGGAATCTTTTTATCTTCGCGACCGTGTATGAACACGCTCTTGATATCACTGACTTGTGTTTTGTTGAAAATCTTCCGATCTGCAGATGCCAAAAAAACGTTAGGGCCTTCCCAGAGTCCCTCTTCAATTAGTAGTCTATGAACCGCGCCGCCCATGCTAGAACTTACAATAACATCGGGGCAGAAATTCTGAATGACTGCGTCAGCTACATCAACACACTTTGACATTTCTTCTTCAAGCTCTTTTTGTGACATAAACATCCAATCACCATATTTTTGCGTTAGCATTTCAAAGTCTGTACTATAAATACTTGGTATCATAGTTTCGTACCTTGTTTGCAGATGCATCATCTTGGTCATGTCTCCGTCTCTGTCTGACAAATATAACACTTTCATTTTTCTCTCCTGTCTTGGATGTGTTAAGGGTGCAAGCGCAATGCTTGCCGTGTTTAGATCACCTCCTTGTCTTCAGGATACGTAAACTTAAAGATAAATTCACGCCCGAAGTTGGTAATCTCAACATTGATTTTAACATTCCAGCCGGCTTTCCTGTACTGTTCGAGTAAAGTACCTGCTACGGCAACCCATTCAGGTGCACATGGAACAACTTTTCCATTCTTAATCTGGTCGTTTGTCCAACCAGAGTCTAAGATTGTATTGACCTCCATTATAGCTTCATCTACTTTTTTTGTCATCTCGCGTACAGTTCTTCCCATTTTTAAGCCTTTCCGTTGTAAATTGACATATATCTTTCGCCTCTATCACAAAGCATTGTAATCACAATACCTGCAGGATCATTATTTACGACCCATTGTTCAGAAGCTAGTATGTTTGCGCCAGAACTGATACCCACAAGGATGCCTGTTTCCCTCGCAAATCTTTCTGCTCGGTGTATGGCATCATTTGTCTTAATCTCTATGATGCCACTCATTTTTGAAGGTGAAGCTAGAAAATCTTGCCCATCACCAATTCCTTGAATTCCGTGTTCCTTCTCTGCCGGAACAACCATGTGAACCTCAACAGGCATATTCTCAGACTGTAAAAACTTTCTAACACCTTCTATTGTGCCGCCAGTGCCTGAGCCATGAATAAATGCTGACCATGCTGGGCCGGCTTGCTGAGCGATCTCAGGGCCTGTTTCCGTCATATGACACTCAATATTCTCAGGGTTGCTAAATTGCATAGGCGACCAGGTGTTATTATTGCGCTGCATAAAGCTGTTTCTTAAGGATATTGCACCCTGAAAATCGCTAGCTGGAGCATCAACAATCTGTGCCCCGTAAACGCGCATCATAAGACGTCTTTCTTCAGACATATTAACTGGCATAAAGATTACACACTGCAATCCTAATGAAGCAGCAACTGCGCTTAAAGCAATACCTGTATTACCGCTAGTAGCTTCACACAATATTGTGTCTTCGGAAATATCGCCGCGGAGAAGGGCTTTCTTGATCGTATAGGTGATGAAGCGATCTTTGACAGATCCTGAGGGGTTATAAGCTTCTAGCTTACCGTAAACGCGATCGCTTACTTTAATGAGCGGTGTTGCTCCGCAGATGTTTTCTAATCGCGTGTGCAGTGTCATATATCTAATTCTCTATTTACAGTTATAACTATGTTGTCATAACATGACTTGTATACCGGTGCAACAGTCAAGCTTTAACGTGCATGCCATAATCGCATGTCAGAATTAATAAATAACCCTAGTCAGTCGGTATTTTTTTGTGACTATTTTTAGTATTTATCTGTGCATCATGCACTAGCTTAAAGATTGCAGCATAAGTTGGCACAGCTTCAGCAGTATCATTAATGTCTGATAGTGTTACCTGTCCCACTGCGATCATTTTTACCTTAAAGAATTCATTTCCAGCTTTAAGATGTTCGACATACCTTTCAATCATCATAGAAACATAAAGCAAGTTAACCTTGGAATCACTGCCTGGCCATATAGCAATAACTACATTCGGCTGATTTAGGCATTCGCCATGTCGCATAATCATCACCGGAATTCCGGGAACAGGTTGCGCTGGAAAGCCATAGACTTCGTGTGGCTCTGTACAGTTATCTACCACACTTTGTGCGGTAAAACTTAAATCAGGGTGTTGTGATATCTGTGGGTCTTCTATAATTTCTTTAGGCTGAATAGAACAACTAGAGCAACTAATCAGCACACACGACACTAAGCATAGCAGCATACGAATCTTAAACATTGATGTCTCCCTTGTCAGGTTCTTCAATTTGAATAATTTCAAGCTTTGAACACTGAGCCGGCCCATAAAAACAGCACCTACCACACTCAACACAATAGTCACTAATTTCTTTTTCAGTATTGATTTCTAGCTGCTCTTCATACGTCCGGAGTTTATCATTAGCCTCATCTACAAATTGACATTCCGCAAAAAGTTGATTTGCTAGATTCCACGGGTACTCAATACATGTTATAGGGCGCTTTTTGTAGACTGAGCATACAAAATGTGTTTTTTTTGTTGTCATAATCTACTTGTCTAGGTTCTTGTATGCCTTCTTGGAAAGCAGTGCAGTTCTAGCTTGGCGTGGATTTTTTGTTGTTAGCAGCAAGTCGCGCCTGAGTTGACGCAGGCTGTATTGAACCCACCCAGCATGTGCAACTAATGCGACACATAATAATAGTTCTGTCATGTCATATCCTCCTATCAACTATAGTATAGACGTGCTAGATGACAGTAAACTTTAGAGAATATCTTGAAGCCTTTTTATCTCTAGTTCTAGCTCAGCTCGACGTGAGTTAAGCATGTCTAGCTTTTTAGTGTCGCCTGTGCCGACCATTCTTAAGGGTGTCACTTCTAGCTGCTTTATTTGACCTTCAACACTCTGAAGCTCTGCGACGCGTGCGTCAATTTCTACTTCACCTGATGTTGATGAACCCATAGATTTATACCCTTGCCCCATGTTCTTGCCATAGAATTCCATCTCCTCACGTATAAGGAGCCTGAGCAAGTGGTATCTATCGGTCATTATAGTCCTAATATACTAAGCAGGTCGCCCATGGCGGCATTGGCAGGACCCTCAGGACTGGGTTGCTCAGGTACGGTTGAACCACCAGACTTAAACTCATCAATCAGTGTGTTAACAAAGTCCATAAGATCAGCTTCTGAGGCTCCTGATTCTTTCATTTTGGATGCTGTCTTAATAGGGCAAGGCATGCCAGTAGCTTCAGGATCCTGAGCATTGCCTAACTCAGGTTCAGGTGCCAAAGACATTTGATCGTCAGCTGACATGCTTATTTCTGGCATGTCATGATCGCCTCCACAGTTTTCACGAACGATCTTGCGAAGATGATTTCGAAGAACTGACTCGTGATGTGACTCGTTCTTTTCTTCCTCTTTATCAATGATTGCTTTTTGAAGAGCGTCAGGTAGCTTAGTCTGGTCACCTTTTAAGTTTTCATCAGCATTGTACTTAATAGTATTCTCTGCCTTTTCCTTTTCTTCGCGGATGATTTTCAGCAATTGTCTTTTTGTAATTTTCATTATATGCTCCTCGGTTTGGGATTGCCACCCATTTTGTCCAGTTTACGTGTATAGTCTTCAAGACCGTTAGCAAGAGATTCTTTTACAATATCCATCCTGCTGTATAAATGCTCTATAATATCTTCAGCAGTAGCAGCATCGACACCTAATTCTTCAAGCCCGTCAAACACAGCATACTGGATAGTGTCTGCTAGTATTAGGGCATCAGTAGTTACTGGCTTCTTGCGATCTGCTCCGGGAGGAGGAAGCTCTTCCATGCTTTCACGTAGGAGCTTCTGCTTCTCTTCTTTAATAATTCTTCTAAGTTGT
>UEXM01000199.1_pt4 | contig 35889 bp, 40 predicted proteins | sample 1796661 | NCBI WGS metagenome assembly UEXM01 (sample SAMEA4772469, study PRJEB27181) | metagenome
TATAGATATATAACTTTAAAAGATATTATAAATAACTATTTAGTTGCTTTTGTTGGAGATGGTAAAATTATAGACAGCGCTAAAAAAACTGACATATTGTTCCATGCTCAACGTGGTATACAGGAATTTAGTTACGATATATCAAGGGTTGAAAAGATACAAGAAATAGAATTAGGACCAAGCTTAGCAATGCCAATGCCAAATGACTATGTTAATTATGTTAAAATATCTTGGGTAGATGATTCTGGTATAGAAAGATTAATTCACCCAACAAGACTTACATCAAAAGCTTCACAACCGCTTTTACAAGATGAAGACTTTAATTATATATTTGATGCAGACGGCAAACCGTTAACAGGATCTTCTATAATAGACGCTAGATTTAAAGATTTTGACACAGCTAAAATTACAGGGTCATTGCCAAATCAAAAAGTAAACCATAGTGTATACGATGATTCGGTTGACAGAATGTCATTGCAAGGTGCTAGATTTGGTTTAACACCTGAAACTACACAAGAAAATGGATTTTTTGTAATTGATGAAGCTGGCGGTACAATTAATTTTAGCAATCAATTAGTTGAAAAAGTAATAACACTTAGATATATATCTGACAGCTTAGGAACTGATGAAGAAATAAAAGTACATAAATTTGCTGAAGATGCAATATATAAATATATAACTCATAGTATTGGTTCTGCTAAAGCCAACATGCCTGAGTATATAATAAACAGATTTAGAAAAGAAAAGAGGGCAGCAATGCGTAATGCTAAAATAAGATTAGCAAATTTAAAGACTGAGCAAATGACTCAAGTTATGCGAGGTAAAGCTAAAATGATTAAATAATATTACATGCCAGAAATCAAAAATACCTTTTTAGAAGGTAAAATGAATAAAGATCTTGATGCTCGTTTGTTAAAAAACGGAGAATATTTTGATGCACAGAATATCCATATAACAAAGTCTGAGGGTTCTGATGTGGGTACTGTGCAAAATATTTTAGGTAATAAATTAAATTACACAACAGGCGCATTTAAACCTGGGGTAAGAACTACTGATAATTTAGGAATTATTACTACAAATACATCAGACGGAACTAATGCTGCAGGCGCTGGATATAGTGGTACACCCAATGTTACTTCTGGATTTACAGCAAGTGGTAGTGGTGTTGGCGGTAGTGTTAATATTATAATAGATGGAGGTGCGGTAACTAAAGTTACATTTAGCGGAACATCATCTGGATATAAAGTTGGCGATACTATAACAATAAGTAAAGATACTGGTACTCCCGCAATTGGTGGCTCAACCAACGTTGTATTAACATTAAGAGAAGAAGATTTATTAATAACTGAAGATATTGGTACCGTTATTGGCCATTATGCAGATAATGAATTAAAGAACGGCAAAAATAGTATATATTATTTTGTAAAGGGTAATTCAAGTCATAAAGATAATGTATATTATTATCAAGAAGGTGCAGTTGCGCCTATACCGTTAATAAACAATACAACTGATTTTTTAAAATTTGATACTGATTTTTTAATAACAGGAGTAAATGTAATTGATGAATTGCTATTTTGGACTGATAATAAAAATCAACCAAGAAAAATAAATACTGTAACCGCTGTTAATAATCCCTCTCATTATAGTAATGAAGATAAAATATCTGTTGCAAAATATTATCCATATACTGCGCCTAAAGTATTAAGACAAGTAGGAGGTAATGATCATTGTGGCATGCAGGTGTTACAAACAAAGGGAACATTGAACGGAGCTGTTAATGGTAAGGTTTTAACTATTTTAGAAAGTTCCGACACAAACCATGAAATACACGAAGGCATGGAGGTATACGATGGCACTACTACTTTAAATGCTGTAGTTGAGTCAGTAACAAATAATGGTTTAACAGTTAACGTAGATGCTAATATAACTAAAGGTGATGGCACGGTATTAACATTTATAAATCAAAACGACAGACTTGAAGAAAAATTTGTTAGGTTTGCTTATAGATTTCAATTTAAAGATAATGAATATTCTTTAATAGCGCCTTTTACACAACATTGTTTTATACCTCAAACTTATAACGATGCTTACGCTAACCATAGTGCGAACGGTTTAACAGCTGCACAAGAGCTAAAAGCTGCAGAATCAACTATATTAGAAAGCATGGTTAATGATGCTTCTCATATAAACTTGCAAATAGAATTTCCATCGGCAACGCCTACAACAGATTTTGAAATTGAAAAAATTGAAATATTAATAAAAGAATCTGATAGACCTGATATAAAAAGTATAGCGCAGTTTGATATAACAGATGCTAGCGTTGGTTCTGATAAAATATATAACTATACTTATAAAGGTAGTTTACCGTATAAAACCTTAACTGAACAACAATTAACAAGGGTTTATGATAACGTTCCCGCAAAAGCTAAAGCACAAGAAATAGTCAGCAATAGAGTTGTTTATGGGAATTATCAAGAAGGTGCACAAAATAAGCCTTATGATATAGATACAAATTATTCTTTTGACTACAATATTAATATAAGTGACAAAAATGACACTCAAAAATTTGTTACACAATACCCAAAGCATACAATAAAAACAAGAAGGCAATATCAAGTTGGCATTGTATTAGCTGATAAATATGGTAGACAATCACCTGTATTTTTATCAGATGATACTGGAAATTCAATTTTATCTGTAACTGCACAAAGCAGTACTGAAACGGCCACTACCTGGAACGGACAAGCTTTAGAAATAACTTTTAATAAAAAAATACCTGCTACAGATGCAAGTGGTAGAAGTATTTTGTATAGTGCTACAAATCCAACAGGTTGGTATACATATAAAGTTGTTGTAAAACAAAATGAATATGAATACTATAACATATATGCGCCAGAAGCTAAAGATGAACTGCCTAACGCACAAACTCAACTTGCTCACAGCGGTTTGTTTTTTAGTGATGAAGATAAAAGAACGTGGTTGGTACTACATGGGGATAATATAAATAAAGTACCTAGAGATACCACAGAATCGTCAGAAGACGATAATTCAATATTCCCAACGGATGTGGATTTATATCCAAAAATAAATAGTCATATATCAGAAATAATGTGTGCTGACCCACTTGTAAATATTATAGGTGTTGGTAAAGCTATGGATCATGGTTTAGAATTTTTTCTTGTTGGAGCAAGCACGCCGGGAGCGTTAGAAGAAACTGGACACACATATAGAAGATTTTATAATTATAGATCAAATCCATTATTAGCTGAACTACCTAATGGATATGGAAGAAATATTACTGTTACCGCAAATAGTCAAGCAGAGTTAGGAGTTCGTGGAACCACTGGATTTTCAGTATGGGAAACCAAAGGTTTTGAAAGCGCTTTAGATATATACTACGAAACAGTAACTTGTGGTTTAATATCAGAATTAAATGATGAAATATTACAAGGCCCTGGTGCTTCTGGTGTTCCAACAAGCATTAAATTTAGTGACGGCACAACTCAAACTAATTTGCCAGAAAATCAAACATCTGGTAATGTTGTAGGTTCAACACACTTTCAAACATTTAATCAAGGACCAGGAGGTACAACACCCGCACAAATAGCTAACTCAGGTATAACCTATTCTGTTATTAATGTTAAAAAGAATGGAACTGAAATAGATACAACAGGAAATTTGTTTTTTGGTATACAGGATGCTGGCAACAACCAACAGCAACTTAAAACAACAAATAACTTTGCTTATTTTGGCACATCAAGCGATACATACACTGTAACTATTAAAGCAATAGATAGCAGTAATAATTCTGCAATACAAGATTTTTCAGTATTTATAACAAATTCTACGCCAATAATAACTGTGCCCAACACAGCTACTCACCAACATTTTAATTCTAGTGCAACAATATTCTCACCTACAACAGGGCAGAATGGTAGCGCAGACTCGACACAGAATACATCGAATATAACATATAGTATTACAAGTGTTATATTTGATCCAAGCGGGACACCAGACAGCTCAAATACACAATTAAATAAATTTAGTATTAATGCTACAACTGGTGCAGTCTCACCGAACAATCATGTTTTCCCCGCTAGTGAAGTTGGTAAAGTATATAGAGTAACTGTTCAAATTAATGATAACAGCGGACAAAATAATAATGTTGCAACCGATAGTTGTGATATTACAATTAATTTGTGGCAATATGGTACTTTTAGATTTTCAACTGGATTTAGTGGTGGAACTGCTTTATGTAATGCTTGGTGTGGCAATGGATCAACACAAACTTTCTACATAAAAAGACCTAGCTCTAATACTTCGTCTAGTTTAACCCCTCAACTTAATGATTTAGTATATACAGACGCGGCGGGAACAACTTCATTCAGTCACGGATTTATAATACGTCAGTTAATTGGTGCTACCGATGGAACTGGGTATAGCGTTTATGTTAACGGAGGATCAGTTAATGATGTTGATTATGAAAATAACTGTAGTGGTTATAGTTGTTAGAGAATAAAAAAAATATGTAATTAATATAATATGTCAGCTACAAAAGAAATCGGTTATTTTAACTCTATATTTATTAAAGGTGAAAATTTTGCTTTAACTAGCAATATTGCTGGACAGAGATACTATATAGAAGAAGCAAGAATAAAAGGTGGCTTTAATGAAACACCAATGGATCCAGGTGTTAGAGCTTATGCAGTTAACGATGAATACACTGTTATAAATAGAAAAAATGCCATGATTTATTCTGGTATTTATAATTCTAAAACTGGAATAAATAATACAAATCAATTTCCTATTGGCGCTTCTATTACTAAAGCAGTAGATATAACTGATGGTTCAATACAAAAATTACATGCAGAAGATCGCGAATTGTTTATATTGCAAGAAGATAAATGCAACGCTGCTGGAATAAACAAAGACTTTATATTTACAGCTGAAGGAAGTCCGTTAAGAACAGCTTCAAATCTAGTTATAGGGCAAGTAAGAACATTTTTAGGTGAGTATGGAATAAGTACAAACCCAGAAAGTTTTGCTGTTAAAGGTAATAGAAAATACTTTACAGATAAAAAAAGAGGTGTAGTTATAAGATTATCAAGAGATGGTATTACTGAAATATCTAATTTTGGTATGCGAGATTACTTTAAAGATAATCTTAGATTAAACACAAATTTAATTGGAATGTATGATAATGTAAAAGATCAATACATTCTTCATTTAAAAGATCAAAGTAAAACTATTGGATTTGATGAATCTTCAAAAGGCTGGACTAGTTTTTATACTTTTTATCCTGAAGATGGATTTACTTTAAATAGTACTATGTATACTTTCAAGAAAGGAAATATATATGCACATTATAAAAATACAAATTACAATGTATTTTATGGTCAACCAGCTGACGAATCAAATATAACATCAATAATAAATACCGATGGTTCAGTAGTTAAAGTGTTTAAAACGCTAGGCTACGAAGGAACTACAGGGTGGGCAGTAAAAAATATAAAAACAGATTTAGATGATGCAAACTATACAGATTTAGGTGTAGATATTGCTAAGTATACTTATAATTTTGATAACGATTATATATTACCATCGATGTTTAAAAAGAAAGAAAACAAATATTTTTCAATATTACAAAACGGTTCAATAGCCGGTCAAGAAGACGAAGTGTTGTTTGGTGGAGAAGTTTCCGGTATAAAAGGAATGTACTTACACACTACATTTAAAACAACAGAAAATACTAAACAAGAATTATTTACAACATTAAGTGAAGTTGTAATATCATCAAGATAAAAATTATGGGAGACGAAAAAGGTGGTTTCATGAAATTTCTCGCTGGCGGTGGAGGTAGTTTAATAGGAGCAGGAATGAGCCTAATAGGTGGACTTATCGGTGCCGGCCAAGCAAGAAGAGCTAGGCGTAGGGCGGCAAGCCAAGCAGCAGCACTAGGCAAACAAATAACAAGTTTAGAAAACAACAGGCAAGCGGTTATAAACCCGTATTCAAATGTTAAAGATTTAAGCGGTATGATTAGTAATCCGTTTGAAAATTTACAAGTTGCTACTGCCGCTGCAGAAATGAAAGCTAGAGAACAAGATTTATCATTAGCAACTACATTAGATACTTTGAGAGCAACAGGTGCAGGCGCAGGTGGTGCTACGGCATTAGCTCAAGCGGCATCAAGAAGTAAATCGAATATTGCTGCAGGTATTGAAAAACAAGAAGCTCAAAACATGCAGTTAAGAGCTAAGGGTGAGCAGCAAATGCAAATGATACAACTGAGAGAAGCTGGAAGAGTACAAACAGCAGAAGCACAAGGTAAAGCATTTATGTTTGGGGCACAGGAAAAAAGAGATATGCAAAAACTAAATAGATTAGCGGGTCAACAACAAAATTACTTAAACCAAGCGCAACAACTCCAAGGTCAACAAGCTTCTTTATTTGGCGGAGCTTTAGGATCTATTGGTAGTGCATTAGGAGCGGCTGGCGGCCAAGCATTATACTACGAACAATTAAAGAACAGTTAGAATGGGAGCATACGAAAATCCACGATTTATACCAGCACCAGATTATACGGTAGGTTTTAAAGCTTTTGAAGAAAAATTTCAAAAAGGCTATGAACAAGGCATGCAAAGAGGGCGTGATTTGGTGGAGCAAGATAAAAATTATATAGCAGGCATCGAAGACACAGCTGACCAAATGAGGTTAGAAGGCGAAATAGCTATTGAAAATGGTTTAAAAACTAAAGAAGCGGTAGAAACAGAATTGGCTAAATTTTATGAAAAAGCAATGCGTGTTGATAAAGGAGGTAAAGGTTTGGGTGGTATTTTTTCAGCCAAAAGACTTCAAATGGGTGATGTAGATATAAGACAAGAATTAACTAGTTTTAAATCTGCTATAGCACCTTTGAACACAATGTATGACAAGATATACTTACAAGACTATTCTGTTCAAGATGATGAAGACCAAAGTAATCCTGATAGTGCTTTAAAAAATGAAATAGTTGGGGCTGTTAAAGCCGGTAGATTTGATAGTGGTTTTGACTATAATCCAGAAACTAAGGGTGGTGGTTTTTCTTCGGGTATTGAATACACTTTACCAGATGGTACAGTGAAAAAAATAGCTGGAACAGAGCTTGCAAGGCTATTTGGAAATGACACATCAGAAGATAGAATTAAAATTAATGAGCGCCATGAACAGATTAATACAAACGTTGCAGGTAATGTAACCGCAGCTGTAGCAAATAAAAAAGCTGGTTTACAAGTGGATGGCTCAAAAACAGCAACGCTTATAAAGCCTATAGATGTATTAGATGAATCTATTTCTAATGTTGCAAATACAGCAGGATTTTATAATAAAGATGGACTTTCAATACAGCCTGATGATAAAGGAAATTATACATCAATTCCAGAAATAGGTGGAGATTTAGATAAATTGTGGTCTAATCACGCTATGAATTCTAACAAACTAAGCGAAGAAACAAAATTAAATATATTTAAAAGAACAGTACCTGCTTTAAAATATGTTGATAATGACAAGCTATTAACAATATTAAATGGTCCTATGGGTATAGGTACTGAAAGACTTAAAAATATATTAGGTGATAATTTTGAATCACTTATCAAAAAGGGGACAATTAGCTTTAATTATTCTGAGTCCGAGGAAATAATAAAAAGCATTCATGATGGCCAAGCTGTTACAAAAGCTGTATTATATCATGAAACTGTTAAAAAAGGAATTATGGACAAAGGCTTAATAAACCAAGCATATATTCCGCCAGCTACTAGTGGTGATGGAAGTGGAAGTAAATTTGATAAAAATGTTTTCAATGTTAATCAAGCTAGAAGCTTCGCACAACAACAATTAAATAAAACATTAAAACTACCTACAATGGTTCTTCCTTCGGCTCCAGGCGGTCTTGGAGGTGGTGGTGGAAGCACATCGCTTGATGTAAATAAATTAGGTTTTGATGAAATTAAGATTACTGATGGTTCTGGAAATTTTGTTAATAAAGCAATAACAGGCTCACGATTATCTTCAAATGGTTTATTAAAAATAGAATACGAACAAGAAGCTAAAACTGTAGAGGTACCAACTGGAGAAACAGATGAAGGGGGTAATCCTATAATGAGAAGAGTTGTATCTGCACCAAAAGTTAACACTAATAACTATAATATATATACATTAAATGGTTTAGAAAACTTATTTAAAGACATCGGTGGTACAACCACTACACAAACCTCAGAAGTAGAATCTGTTTATCCGTCTTACTTTAGAGAAGAAGTATACAGAAGCATACAACAAAATTTTGAAGCTAATCCTAACTATCTTAAAGACCCACAAACATCTGAGTTAAGAATTGCTTTAATACAACAATATGGTGGGGTTGCAAACATTAAACAAGGCGGAGCGGCATCATATCCTCAATTATATAAACAAGATTGGTTTTTAAATATACTAAGAAGCCAAAACTTAGAACAATAAGATTAAATTATAATAATATGTTTAGAATTAAATGGGAAGACAAATTTTACAATGTTTCCAAAGAAGATTTAACACTATACCCGGGTTATGAACTAGCTCCAGCTACAAATGATACTGCGGGAAAGACAAACGACCCTGCAAATGCGGAGACTGTGATTGCGGGGTCGAACAATCAAACAGTCGTTATGGGATCAGATTTGGATCCTGGTTCTTCGGAATTACCAGAAGATCCAAATAGAAATAAACTTATACAATTAGAAACAGAGCTACAAGAAATTAATTCAGATCCTAAGACTATGAATTCTGATGAAAATTTCATGAGAAAAAAAACTCTTAGAAGACAAATTAAAGAATTAGGCGGGTTCGAACAATTTCAAGAGGAAAAACTTAATGAAGTTGTAGTTAAACCAAAAGAATTAGATGTAAATAAAAAACGAAGAGAAAAGTTTGAACAAATTACAAATGATTTTTTATCAAATTATAATACTAAAGGTAAAACTTGGAAAGAGCTTAGTAATGATCCTAACTTAGGAAAAGAGTTAAAAAGAACACTTAAAAACATTTATTTTAATCAATCAGGCGAGGGTGAGGTTTTACCACAAACTTTAATATACAAAGACTCTCGGGAAGGAGGACCTGATAAATTTACAGATGATCAATTCTCTATAGATGCTATTTACGATAAAGGTGTATCAAAATTATTAGAAAAAGAAAAATTTGAAAAGGGTCAACAAGATATAAAAGAAATTAATTTTCTTAAAAAAACAAAGTCATATGGGCCATTAGTTAATTTAGCTAGAAGTTCATTTGAATATGCTGATAGTCCTAATAAGAAAAAAGTTAATGAATTAGGCGGTAAATTACTAAAGCTAAAAAAAATAATAGAAGCAGGTGGAGATGGCGATGCTGTTAACAAGGCTATACTAGAGTCTCAAAAAATTATTCCTGAATACACTCAAGCATGGAATAGTATTCAAAAAAGAAAAGAAGGGGAAAAAACTTTTTATAACCCATTAACTAATGAATTAGAAGGTGAACGTGATGCACCGCAACCGGGCGTGGAGGATGTAACTAATAAATACGTATCGGTATTAAATTCTTATAAAAATAAACATATTGAATCGTTAGAAAACGAATTAGTATTACGAGAGCTTGATCAACAAGATTTTGATTTAGCACAAAACCAAACAGTAGATATTAGTATTGACGGAGCAGCTGGATTCCAAATAGGTTTATTAGAAGAATTAGGCTATGAAGTTGAATATGTAGAAAACACCACATTTGTAGATAAATTAGATATTCTTGTAGGTAAAAAAGCTGGTAGAATTGTAAGAAATGTAAAATATTCTGATTTAGTAAAACTTAGAAATAGCAGATCAAGTGATGCTGGGCTTGCGGTTGGAGGTTTGAATAAAATATTTGACAAAGAGTTTTTGGAAGGAATTAATGGGTTTGATGCAAAGGGTAAATCTATTAATGTAGGGGAGAAGGTTCAAGAACTATACGATGAAAAAATAGATTTGCAATTAAGAAAAAATGCGTTAGAAGAAATATTTATATTAAATAACGATCCTGCTTCTAAAAAAATAACGATGTTCGGCACGCCTCTTGCTTTTGTAGGTTCTGCTACAAAAAATATGGGTGCAAGTCTTGCGGGATTTTTTAATGCAGAAGAATCTGAAAGATATCTTCAAGCATTACCAGCAACTAAAAGAGAAAAATACGATAATTACAAAGAGTTTTTAAACGATAAAAATATACCTTTATCAAAAGACCAACAAGAAAATTTTAAAAGAGGATTTGCATTTGAATTATTTGGGGAAGCATTACCTGGATTTACAGGAGATTTAGTAAAATTTGGGGTTGCAAATAAAGTAGCTGGAGGTCTTGGTATTACTGCTAGAATACAAAAATTAATGAAAACAGAACCTGTAAAAGCATTCTTTGCAAACAATCTTATGGAGGGCGTCAAGTTTTCTGCCGTTATGGCAGACCCAGATATGTTTGGTGAAGGTTTTTATTTTGGTGCTGGTTCACAAATAGCTGGAAAATTGTTGCCAAAATTAAAGGGATCACTTGCTAAATACAATGCAGCTTATAATAAGATAATTGGAGGCGGAGTAGGTATGGCGTCTGGTAGTGAAGTTGCGGCTTTAACTCACGCATTTATAGATAATATGATGGGTGATAAAGCGTTTCAAACCTCATTAAATGAATTATACGGAGAACAAAGTGATGCTGGCAGAAGAATTACTTTGAACCTTGGAATGGGTGGTGCATTAGGTGGTATTAAAATAAACCCTAAAGCTGAGTTATCGAACATGGCAACTAGAAGAAATTATGCAAAAGAAATTTCAGATAATATTGTTGAAGGTAAATACAAGGGCAATGAATTAGCAAAGAAAAAAATGCTTTTAGCACATTTAAATAGAGATATTGCTTTAGTAGATGCGAAGTTTAATGAATTAGATTTAGGTTCTCAGCAAAAGCTAAGAAATGAAGCTGGAAAAGTTGTTGAATCTGGGCGAATAATAACTCAAGACCCTGTAACTGGACAAATATTATCATCAAGAAAAGCAACTAAAGCAGAAATTAAAGAGGCAAAAAATACTATTAATAGATACGAATTAAATAAATCTAATGCTAAAAGATTGCTTAATGAATATGGTGGCAATGTTAAAAAGGCTGGTATATTTGGTGAAACATTTAAATTTGAAATAAAAGAAGGTGAAGGTGATTTATTAGGTGAAGGCAATAAAGCAGAATATGATCCTATAACTAATACTGTAAGAGTTGATATTAATAAATTTAGGCCAGGTGTTTTTTCTCAAGAGATTGGACATGCCATGATGAAGGGCGCTTTTGGGAAAAATAAAAAAGCTGCTACAATATTTAGGGATAAAATACGAGAAACTGTAAATACAAAATTAAAAGGTGAAGCTTTTAATGTTGGAGAGAAAGAAGGCTTAACATTTGAAGAAGCAATAAAAGAAGCATATAAAGAAAAGAAAAATCAACAACCAGAAGAATATGTAATGAATGTAGTTGAATTTTTATCACAACCTAAATATCAACATTTATTGCTTAAACAAGGTATTATAAGTGACATTAAAAGATCAACATTAAATATTGCTAATAAACTAGGGTTAGATTATTCTAATAAAAAGAACTTTACAACGGGTGAACAAATGCTAGAGTTTTTATTTAGCATTGGTAAAATAGCAGAGGGTGGTTCTGCATCTGCTATAAAAAATAAATTTAAAGCTTTTAGTAATATTGTTATAGACGGCAATAAAATATATAACAAAAGATCAGGAAAAGAAATTTCAAAAGAAGATATAAGCAGAGCCGCATCAAAAAATTTTTCAAAAGAAATAACTCCAGAATTGCAAGGTGGAGAAAAAAAATCAGTTTTGCAAGCAATAAAAGATTTAGTACCTAAAAATATAAAAACTAAAGCTGACTACGACGCTTGGGCAACTGGTAAAGGTCAAAGAATTTTAGGTGATGCTTTTAGCCCTGCCGGCCAAAGCAATATAAGCTTTCCCAAAAAAGGCGGCCCTATATTTAACTATATAAGATCAGGAAAAACTAGAGCTGAAAGCGATAAAACACTTATGGATGTTTTAGAAAGAACAATGAAGTTTGATCCTGAGGCTACAAGAAAAGATGGCACAAAAGTTGGGGTTGAAGGTTTTGGTGAAAGAGTATTTGCGGATTCAGCGTGGGCAAGGTTAACATCGAGAGAAGCTTTATTTAAAGAAGGTGAAAAATTAAAACAAGAAAGAAGTATTGAAGATAATGATTTTCAAATTGCTGATAACGTTGTAAGAACAAAAATTGAACCAACTACAAAAGGCGGTACACCTTCTATTATACAAACCAACTTAAAAGTAAATGGCAAAAGAATAACTGAAAAAGGCACAGAATTAAGAGATAAGTTTATTACAGAAGCAGATGTTGTATTAGAAAAAGTAGCTGATTTAGGTTTTAAACCTGGCGATAAAGGGTTTAGAAAAGCATTAGCTGGTGCAATAAAAACAAATAATCCAGAACTTTTTGAAGCGTTTAAAAAAGAACTAGGTGATTATAATAATTTTATAAATGAAAATTATTCAACTGTATTAGCAAATAAAAAAGCTTTACCTTTAGAGTTTTATGTTCAAGCGGAAAAGTTTAGACAAAACAAAGGTGAAAACATGTTTGTTGAAAAAATAAAAAGAGGTACTAAGCAAGGCGAAATTAGAGAAGCTATAAGAGAAAAGAAAGCTACATATACTGAAAATGAGGCACAAGGTGTTAATATTTATAATAGATTAAATCCACCAAAAGCAAAAGGTTTAGAATTTTTTAAAGTACCTAACGTAAAGAAAAGATTGCTTGAAACATTATATAAAGAAAATATAGTTGATGCTGTAATTAATCAAAGCAAAACTAAAAAAGTATATTCTGCAAACGAAAAAGCACAGATAGCAGAAAAGTTTCAAAAAGAAAGAGATACATATTATTCTAAAGAACTTAAAGAATTTAAACAAGGCACAAGTTACAAAGCAAAGATTTACGGTGAAAAGGGGTATTATAAAAATGCTAAAGAAGAGCTTAATAGTATTAAAAATTTAATTGATCAAGTAGCCAAAAGCAAAAATCCTTATACAAAAGAACTTCTTTTAACTTATTTAGAAAATTCAAATATAGCACCAAATGATGGTATGCGTGCTGGTTTAGGTAAGTTTATTGGTAACGGTGTAACTGTTACTAAAGAAGGAAAAAGAAAAGAAGCAGTTGCAGAAAAATATGATATTGGAGAGTTAACCGCGTCTAATGTAGTTCAAGAATATGCAATAAAAAAACTTGGTGTTAAAGATTTAACAAGTGGACAAGGGGAAGGGACTCAGTTTTTAAAAAGAACATCTGGCAAAGATAAAAAAATGGCAGCAAACCTTAAGCAGGGTAGCGATGCATTAAGAAAACAACATTTAGGTAAGATGATTGATGCTATGGCTGAAATGTTTAAAATGAACCAGCAAGCTTCCGCTAATTTATTTTATAATCAAAATGCTAGAAATGGTATAAATAGACAAGCAAGTAAAGTTGAATTTGCGTATACTCAAACTAAAAAACAATATTTTGAACATCTTTTACAAAATGGATTTTTTAATGAAACGGTATTAGATATTTCAAAAGCTAAAACACCTTTAATTGCAGCTAGATTGAAAGATATGCTTGTTAATAGCTACACACAATGGATTGTGCCAGAAAAATTAGCTAACATACTTGATAAATCTTATCAAACAGATCGAGGTATTTGGAATGCTAAAAAAGATCCACATCCATTTTTAAGAGAAAGAAAACAAGAAATCATAGATGGTAAAGATGTTAAAGCGCCTTCGGCTCTTACTAGAATTTTTAATGAACAAATTATAAAAGAAGCTGGGGCCTTATTAAACCCATTTACGGCCAAAAATAGCAAAAAACAGTCGTTACCAGAAACATTAGGTATTAATGTTCCAAAACAATTTCAAAAAATACTAGAAGTTCAACACGCAACAAATAAACTTATATCTGATATTTTATTTGAAAGAACAAATGATATTAAAGGGTCTATTAAAACATTAAATAAAATGTTACCGTTGTATGCACAACAAAGTAAAGCTGCGCTTAAAATATCAAAAGGCGAAATTGGTATTTTTGAACAAGCTGTACTAGATGGTGCTGCAAAAAACAAAGCTGCAAAGCAAAAACAAATTGAAAAATATAATTCAAAAGATATATCTGGTGAATTTAACAGTTATTTAGAAAAATCAACTGGTATTAAAGAAGAAGCTGTGTTTGGAGCTGCAACAGCAATGGCTAGAGGTAAAAGAGCTAAAACAGATTTTGGTGATTACTTTATACCTGTAGGTGCTGAAGATTTTGCAGGGTTAATGCACAAAACATTAGCAAGAGGTAAGCAAGGAGAAAAGCAGTTAGAGTTTTATCAAAAAACATTATACGACCCATATAATAGAGCTGTAGAAGCCATGACTAACGAAGCAATGGGAATGAAAAATGATTTCAAAGCGTTGAAACAAGAATTAAGTGGTGTTCCAAAAAGCTTAAAAGAATATACTGACAGCGGAGTATTTACAAAAGAACAAGCAGTGCGTGTAGATATTTGGAATAAATTAGGTTATGAAATACCCGGTATTAGTAATAAAGTTAAAGCTGAATTATTAAAAACAGTAAAAGATAACGCAGAGTTAAATACTTTTGCAAATGAAATAATAAAAATAACTAAAGGTGATGGCTATGCTAAACCTAAAGAAAGTTGGGTTGCTGGTAATATCGCAATGGATATGGTTGATTTAATGAATACTACCAAAAGAACAAAGCATTTGGAAGTTTGGCAAAACAACGCTAATCAAGTATTTAGTAAAGAAAATCTATTTAAGTTAGAAGCTGCCTATGGCGCTAAGTATGTTAAAACTTTGAAAGGCACATTGGAAAGAATGAAGACTGGTTCAAATAGAAAATGGGGCGCTAATGAAACAGTGGAAAAATGGAATGATTGGATTAATGGTTCTGTTGGTGCTATTATGTTTTTAAATACTAGATCAGCTGTACTACAAACCATATCTAACATAAACTATTTAAATTTTAAAGATAACAACCCGTTGCAAGCAGCAAAAGCATTTGGAAATCAAAAACAATATTGGACAGATTTTAATACTTTATTTAATTCACAATATCTACAAAGCAGAAGAGGAGGTAACAAAATTAATGTAAATGAAAGCGAATTAGCATTAGCTCAACAAAAAGGTGGAGTGCAAGGTGTTATAGCTTTAATGCTTAATAAAGGATTTGTATTAACAAGAATGGCTGATAGTTTTGCAATTGCAACAGGTGGTGCTTCAATGTACAGAAATAGATTAAACAGTTATAAAAAACAAGGTCTTTCTGAAAAAGAAGCAAAAGAAAAAGCGTTTACTGATTTTATGAAAATTACAGAAGAAACGCAGCAATCAAGTAGACCAGACAGAATATCTGAACAACAAGCAAGTAGCTTAGGTAGATTTATGTTAGCATTTGCTAATACACCAATGCAGTACAACAGAATTATAAAAAGAAACTTACAAGACTTGATAGCAGGTAGAGGCGATCCTAAAGATAAAATGACTAAGATTACTTATTACGGTATGATTCAAAATATTATATTTAACGCTTTACAAAAAGCATTATTTGTATCTGCATTTTCAGATGAGGAAGATGACAAACAACAAGAAAGAACTGTAAAAGTTGCTGAAGGTATGGTAGATTCATTATTAAGAGGTAGTGGTTTATACGGTAATGCAGTAGTTGCGGTTAAAAATACTGTTAAAGCTGTGGCAACTGACGCTAGAAACCCAGAGTTGCAAGCACTAAGTATTTCACCTCCTTTGTATTCAAAAGTTTCAAAATTAAGAAATGCTAATTATAGCCGTAAATATATTACTAAAAACAACATGTTTGAACCTAGTTTAGACAACCCTGCTTTAAATGCTGGAGCACAATTTAGCTCGGCTGTATTTAATTTTCCATTAGATAGAGCTATAAGAAAAGCACAAAATATAGAAGCAGCTATGAGTGAAGGGCCTGAATACTGGCAAAGAGTAGCATTATCTTTAGGATGGGGAGAATGGGAACTTGGTATGCAAGATGATAAGAAAAAGAAAAAGAAAAAGAAAGTAAAAACATATTCTTTAGAATCAATTAAAAAATAACTATGGCAAAAGACGCATGTTACAAAAAAGTAAAGGCAAGGTACAAAGTATTTCCTTCTGCATACGCTAGCGGAGCTATCGCAAAATGTAGAAAAGTAGGTGCTGCTAACTGGGGTAATAAATCAAAAAAATAATTATGAAAGAAGAAAAAAAATTTAAACCGCACAAAATGTATTGTAAAGACGGAAGCATCAAGGATGCAAAAACTTTTGCTGATCATTTAAAATTTAAAAAGAAAGGTTGTGGTCATACACCTATAAAAAAATAATGGCTGTAAGAAAAACTAAAAAAGGAGCTTCCCTTAAACGATGGTTTAAAGAAAAATGGGTTGATGTTAGAACAGGAAAAGCTTGTGGCCGTAAAAAAGGCGATGGCAGAGGTGTTCCTTATTGTAGACCAAGTAAAAGAGTTTCTAGTAAAACTCCAAAAACTTCTAGTGAAATGTCGTCATCTGAAAAAGCAAAAAAAGTAAGAGAAAAAAAATCTTTAGGACAACCGGCTGGTAGACCAAGAAGAGTAAAAAATGTTAAAAGAAGAAAAAAATAAGTAATTACATATAGTATAGAAACTTAATCGTTATGGCAAACAAAATATCAGAAAACACAGAAATACAACTTGATCTTAAAACTATCGGAATGATAGTTGGTGGAGCTATTGCTTTAGCAGCAACTTATTTTACGCTGCAAGCAGATATAGAACTCGCAAAAGAACTACCAAAACCAGATATATCAAGAACAGAATTTGATTTAAAAGATGAATTAATTCGTTCAACAATAATTGATATTGATGAGAAGGTAGATAAAAACGCAGAAAAGCTTGATGACATTGATGAAAAGTTATTCAAGATAATCCAAGAAGACTAACATATGAAAAATTTAATCACTTTAATATTATTATTATTCACATCATTTTCATTTGCACAAGACATGACTGTTTTGTATATGAACTCGAAATGGAATACAAGGAATGAATGGAAAGATATAGATAATTTAAAAAGAGCGAAAATCTTAAAAGTAGATTTTGACTCTCAACCCCTAAACATAAAACAAGCCATACGATCTGTGCCCGCTGTAATAGTACTAAGAGATGGTAGACCAGTTGCTACATGGCAAGCTGACTTATCTATGAAATTAAAAGTACGCTGGGAAGATGTTCAAGATGTAATTGACGGTAAACTTGTACCTAGAAGAAGATCAACATCTAACTAATTAAATGAAAAACATAAGTAAACACGTCACATATAAGGAAGGTGTGTATAGCAATACTGCTATTAGGCTAGGTTTAAAAAACGAACCTACAGAGGCCCATTTAAGCAACATGGAGTTACTATCAGAAAAGGTGTTCGAACCTCTTAGAAAGCACGTGGGTGGCCCTATAAAGATCAATTCGTTCTATCGCGGACCTGAATTGAATAAAGCAATTGGTGGAAGTTCCAAATCGCAGCATTGCAATGGGCAAGCGATGGATATTGACGACACTTATAGTTACATGAGTAACGCAGACATGTACAATTACATAAAGAAAAATTTATCATTCGATCAAATGATTTGGGAATTTGGTACGGATAAAAACCCAGATTGGGTTCACGTAAGTTACGTAAATGAAGAAGCCAATAGGAACAGATGTTTATTAGCTTTTAAAGACGAAAATAATAAAACAAAATATAAAACAATATAGATATGCCACGAATTCATACAGTCGCAGCCGACGGTGTAATAACCGCAGGTGACAAATTAATCGGATCAGACGGTGGACAAGATAAAAACTTTGTTACTAGAAACTACACTGTAGGTGGCGTAAAAGATTTTATACTTAACGGTACTCACGCTGGTTCATTTACAACATTAACAACAACAGGAAACGCAACGATTGGCGGAAACGTTACTATTGCAGGTAATATAACAGTAGGAGATGCAGATACTGACACAGTATCATTTGCAGCAGATGTAATTTCTAATATAATACCAGATGTAACAAATACATATAACTTAGGTAGCTCTGCAAAAAAATGGAAAGATTTACATTTACAAGGTTCTGCTAAAGCCGGGAATATTTGGTTAGATGGTACTTTAAACGAAATTTCGGGGGTTACAAATTTGTATGCACAAAAAATGCTTGACAGTAATGATAGCACTTATTTTGTTCAACCTGGAGCTGGTATATCAGCAAAATTCAAAGGCAACATACAATTAGGAGATGCACTTGCAGAAACAAACGCAGAAATAACTTCCTTTGGTGATTTAATATTAAAAGCCGATGTTGATAATGACGGTGTATATGAAAGAGGTGTAGAAATATTTAGAGCACGTGGTGGTAATGATGGTGGTACAACAGTTTATCTTAATAGAAATCAATACGATCTTAATGGTCAATCTTTACCTGATAATATATGGGCAAACATTGTTGTTGGCAAAAAGATTTATGGATTAGGTGGTGGATCTAATTATCAAAATGTAACTAATGCTACAATTTCAGCAATTGTTGCATGGATGGATGGTAGTAATACTGATTTAGGAAATGATTTAAGTGTAGTACCTGCTGGCGCAACTAAGCTTAAAGTAACGATGGACACATCAATATCTTATTCTAATAGTGCTTATCTTACAGTTTTAGCTTCAAGCGCAACATTTAATGAAGATGTTACTCGTAATATTAAATTCTTTTCAGGAACCACAGAGCTTGCAAGCTTTAATAAAGACGGTAAGTTTACTGTTAAAGAAATAGATGCTGGTGCAAATGCTATCGCAACTACTGGCGCTTTTAGTGCAGGAAGTATAACAACAACAGGAACTATAGTTGCTAATAATACTGATACTATAAACGGTATTAATATAAACAATACTAATCAAGAAATGTCTGGTATTGGAGATGTTTATGCTAATAAATATTTTGATGGTCAAGATACTAACTATTATATAGATCCTGGTCATGGTACACTATCTATAAAAACAGCAGGTGGAGCTAACATTGCGGGTATTAGTATTAACGCTTCTAATAAAGAAGTATCTGGTGTTGGTGATTTATATGCTTATAAGTTTATTGACGCACAAACTGGTACTCATTATTTAGATCCAGGCAATAGTAATTTATCATTAGTTACTGCAGGTAAAATAACAATTGGAGCATTTACAATACCAAAAACAATTGGTACTTCAGGGCAAGTATTAAAAGTACCAAGCTCTGGTACTGAATTAGAATGGGGAACTGCAACTGCATCTGCACAAATAGGAGATTTAAGTGTAACACCTATGAGTAGTGCAGATGATTTTAAAGTATTAATTAATGGAAATTCTGCAGGTATATCTGTATTATCAAATAGCGGAACAACTGGAAGTTCAAGTGTAGTTGTTGGAAAAGATGGACAAATTAATGGAGGTATATTTGAATATCAAAAATCTGCTTCTGCTGTAAGAATACAAAGACACGGTGCGGTTTATATAACAATTGATGCTAATGGTGTTAAACTAAGTGGCGTTCCAACTTATGCAGACGATACTGCTGCAGGTACTGGCGGATTGTCAGCTGGCCATTTATATAAAACTTCTGGTGGAGATTTGAAAATTAAATTATAATAAAAATTAAACTATAATATGAAACTATGGAAAACTGTCCTTTTTGCGGTAGCTGTACTTGTCACTAGCTGCTCAATACAACAACAAAAACCTAAAATACAAATAACACATGTACTAGCTGTCACAGAGCAAGGTGATACGCTAAGATTACCTATTAATATGATTAAACCAAACGTTTATTATAACGTTATATCATATCCTAATAGATATTATGGTGGCTGGTATAATAACTATTATCAACCTAGTCATTATAACAATAGGCCAATATACGCTCCAAGCAGCGGTGGCTCAAGCAATAGCAACAACAACAATAATAACAATAATAATAATAAAATTGTACCTAGAGAAGATCCTGGAGATGGAAGACCATCCGGTGAAGTTTTATTAAAGGGAAAAAAATAATGAACTTTTTTGATTTTAATAATAACGGGAAGTATGATTGGTGGGAATATTTATTACCTATTGTAATAATATTTATAATTGAAATTATTGCCGAGGTTGTGGCAAAATTTTTGATATTTTAGAATATCGAGGAGCTGTTTTCATAATCTTTAATCCATTCATCCAGCCAGTATAAGGCACTTCGCCTACATTCAAATTACTGAGCATATGCCAATTTATAATACCTCTTCTTTTAAGAGAGCACATATATTGTTGTTCCATATCTTTATCATGAGCTGGTCTGTTTAACACATACACTGGTAAGTGCCAACTATGAGGATTGCAATTACTTACTTGGCCACGTTTATCACGTGGTCTTTTATCTACGCTTTTAGCGAAGAAATCGAAACCTATAAGATCAATACTTTTATAGGTTTTTACTTTTTGTATAAACCATAATATAGTTATAAATCCTGCACTAGGCCTATAATCGTTAACGCCTAATAAGTCTTTATCAAACTCTTTCATAACACTAACTAATTCATCGTCAGAATACATTTCAGTATATTCTGGAAAGTCTTTTGGTAATCTATTTTCTAATACCCAATCTTTTAATTTTAAATTACCACGGCATCTATTTAATAATACTTTAGTATTTTTAAATTTACCATCAATAAATTTATCTTTAACAGTAGTATATGACGGGGATCTAAATTGGCCAGTAACCCATATGTCACATTTAGTACCTAATGATTCTTCTTGCAAATCATTAGCTTCAATAGCTCTACCAAATCTTACAACAATATCATACTCATTGATAAACTCTGCGAGCTTATGATTCATAATCTCTACCGAGTTACCAACAAATATAATACGTTTATTTTTTACAAACTGTTGTATACTCTCCACCATTCTTCAGAAGCTTCTGCATCCCTATGGTCATTAAACCAAGGTCCGCCGTTTGTATAATGTAATGCTTTTGCACCTTTTAAATCATAATGTCCAACCAAACAATTAAATTCTTTTGGTAGATCAACTATATTTTTATCGTTGATAAAATGAAATTCGTGTAACTGTGCAGGGGTTGCATTATCTATATATTTTTTTGACAATTTATTTTTAAAATGATCACATCTAAATAGCATTAATGAACTCCAATTCTTTTTTGGGTACGATTTATTTTGTACACCATTCATTTTATTGTTTTCAGCTTCGTAATCTTCATGTTTTACAACCGCCATTGGTTGTCCACCGTTTAAGTACTTTCTTAATTGTCTTGGGTCAGATTTCCATAAAAAATCATTATCACAAAATAATGCTAAGCCTTTGTAATTGCAAAGTAACGGTACATAAAACCTTGTAAAAGAAAACTCCGTTGATTCTCCTTCTACATCTTCCCTTTCATATATCTTATGTTTTTTTAATACAGATTTGTTTAACCATATTATTTCAGCGTCTGGCCAATAATTTCTTATAGATCTTTCGCAAACCTTTGTTGCGTCTTTATATCTTGAGTCGTGTCCTATAAATATTTTCATATCATATTTTTTTACCTGATGTTTTTCTGTTTATATCGTCGTGATTAAATTCAGCCCAGTACAATTCAAACGCTACGCCATCTTCTAAACCTTCAAACTGATGAAACTTACCAGGTTTAACCATAGTAAAATCACCGGCTTCAAGTATTGTTTCGTCTACAAGGCCTTGATCTTCTTGCCAAACTCTGATAAGCATTTTACCAGATTCAACAAAAAATCCATTCCACTTATATTTATGTTCATGTTCTGAACATTTAAATCCTTTATTGTATTCTATTCTGTGAAACTCTAGTACGCCATTTTTGTGTACCATTTCAGTTTTACCCCAAATTTTTCCTGCTTTCATAATTTATTAAAATAAGGTTTTGACCAGTTTCTTTTATTCATAAGTCTAGCTCGACTTTGTGATTTTTGTTTTTGTTTAGGTTGCCAAGCAATCCACTCTGGTCTGCCATTTTGTTTATTTGATGTTACTTTAAATTTTTCTATAGACTGATTAGGTTTGTTTTTAAAATGTATACTAATCAATATTCTTGGCCCTATTGTATCAACTTTGTGATATTGGTATTGTGGTATGTATAGCAAATCGCCAGGTTCTAAAATAAACTCTTCAGCTATTTCATTTGGCTTATCAGGTGTAAACTCTTTGTATATTGTCCATTTAGTTTTACCTTCGGTATGAAATAAAAAGTTTTCAGTTTGGTCCGCATGTGCAGGAAATGATTTCGAATTAGCTTTGGGTGAAGCATATATATTAGCTTGCCCTGTACCAAAGTATTTTTCAAATTCAAAACATATATCAACTAATGCTTTTTTCTCATACTCAACAAACGGTATAACAAATGTTTTACCATCAGTCCATTGCTTGTACATTTTTTGCTTACTTAGTAAAGGTAATTTTAATTTACCTTTTCTTACTTTATCTAAACACCATCGGCCATCACCTTGTTTACGGTAATCAATAATTTGCAAACCTTTTAAATGAGGGTATCTATTTAAATAATTACTAAAGTCATTCCAACCAAACAGGTCTTTAAATTTATTCCTTCTAATAATTAAATGTTTCTTACCCCAATAGTTTTTAAAAAAGTTTGCAACACCTACGGGTTCTAGTATTTGTTCTATTGTTATTTTATCCATCGCACGCTAAACAGTTTTCATCCATAGCTTGATCAGCAATATCGCCTCTCAATACAGATTCGGTTCTCATATAATATAATGTTTTAATACCTTTTTTCCACGCGGCCATATGTACTTTGTTAAGCCATTTAGGTGTAGCCTCACTTGGAAAAGCTAAGTTTAAACTAACTGATTGATCAATATATTGTTGACGTATACCAGCTTGATTAACTAATTCTAATTGATTAATTTCTTTGAAAGTTTTGAAGATTTCTTTGACAGGTATGTCGTGAGGTCCATGTATAATACTGTCTAATTGTTTTAAACCTTGTATAGACCCTCCGTCCTTTAATATTTGATTCCATATTCTTTCGTTATCTATTTTATGTTTTCTTAAGATTTTTTTGAGAGTCGGGTTTTTACGAATGAAAGTGCCTTTTGCACTTTGCTCTGTGAAAACATTCGCAGCCCAAGGTTCGATACCAGGGCTAACGTTTCCACTAAGCTTAGAGTTACTGACAGTAGGAGCAATAGCGCGTAAGTGGGTATTACGTAAACCAGTACCGACACACCAAAGAGGTTCTCCAAAAATTTCAGCCATAGCTCGTGAAGCTCGTTCAGACTCGATTTTAATTTGTGAAAATATTTTTCTTGTTTCATATGTTGCTAATAATCCTTCAAATGGTAAGCCATTTTCCTGTAAATACGTATGCCAGCCAAGCACACCCAATCCTAACGCTCTACCTTTTTCAGCAGACCTAACAGAATTGTGGAAGCCAACTTTACCTTTTGACTTTTGTATAAATTCTTCTAACACGCCGTCAAGAAACCAAGTGGCGTCATATATTAAATTGGTTCCTTTCCATTCATCATATTTGGCTAAATTTAATGATGACAAACAACAAACAAAAGAATGTGACTCATCAGTATGCAGTGTAATTTCACTACATATATTTGTCATATGTACTTTTAGTCCGTGTTTTTTATAAGCATCTGGGTTATTCTTGTTTGTATTTCCCTTAAATAAGATATAAGGCTCTCCAGTTGCTTTACGTTTTTGTAATAACTTACCCCATAACCTCCTCGCATCTTGATCTCCGTTATCAAGTCTTCGCATGAACTTGTCGCCGACCACAGCGCACTGGTGTAGGTTGAGCGATTGACGATTAACGTCTCCTTTAGGTTCTCGTATTTCCAACCACTCTTCAAAATCGGGGTGGTCAATATTAATATTAACGCTTGCAGCTCCTCTTCGGACAGATCCTTGGTTCGTTGCGAGTATAGTGCTATCGTAGATTTTACAAAAAGGCACAGTTCCATCAGATGTTCCATTTCCAGTTATGTTTGCACCGGCGGGTCTAATCATATTAAGTCCAATCCCTACTCCACCGCCGTGCTTTGCGAGTAGCATCATTTCTAAATTTTTCATACCAATGTCATAAATGCTGTCAGCAACATCAATTCCAAAGCATGATATTGGCAATCCTCGATCTGTGCCTGCATTAGATAGCACAGGAGAAGCCAAACACAACCAACCCTTCCATATATATTGAAAGAAAGTTTCAATTAATTCTGGGCGATTTAAACGCTTCGCTACAGTTGTACAAACACGCATATAAGCATCACGTGGTGATTCGTCATTAATTAAATAACCACCAGCTATTGTTTTTTTATACACATCTGTGTCACCCCACGAAGGATAGTCTACACCTTTTTTCCAATCTTTATTCCACATATTAACTTATTAAATGTTTTACCCAAGCAAATAAACCATTAAGGTTTAATGCTACTAAATTCCATTGTTTTCTTGATCCAGTCTGTATCATTACACAAATAAAACCTATTATATATAAGCGAGGTTCTAATGTCCATTGAGCAGCAACTAAAAAGCCGGCACCCATATATCCAATACGAGTAGCCATTCTTTCTAATGGGCCTAACTGCCTTCTTCTTTCAACAAGAAATTTTTTTAACTTATAGCTTACCATATATCCTGGAAATCTTCGCCTTCATTTGCTTTACTATAGTCAGTCGGTCTAACAGCAAAGAAATCAGTGTGAGTGTGACCCCCAGTAAGATGATCGAACCAAGCCATTTTGTCAATTGATTTTTGGTCATAAAAAGTAAAATCCCATTGTTTATATTTCTTTGATGTATAACCTAACTCAGCTAGCTTATCGCCAACTCTTTTCTTAATAAAATGTTTAAGATCATATTCGCTTATGCCTTCTATATCACCCATCTCAAATATCTTTCCTATATATGTCATCTCAGCATTGTGCATTGTTAACGCCGCTTCATATATGTGTGGTTCACATTCAGCTTTTAAACCAGGTATTTGAGAACACATGTGTCTAAATAATTGACAACCCATTTTACTATGTAATGATTCATCTCTTACAGACCATTTCATTTGTTGTCCTATACCTTTAAGTAAATTACGTAACTGAAAGCTATAAAGAACGGCAAAAGCAGAGTATAAAGAAACTCCTTCTGCGAAAGCTGAAAAAGTAGCCAATGACTTTCCGATACCAACGGGATCGTTGCCATCATATGCAACAAGGTTATCAAAACGAGCAGCCGTAGCTGGTTCATGAAGAAAAGCTTCGTAGTCTTCGAGTCCAAGTGTTTCATTTAAATAACTATAAGCTACAGCGTGTATTGTTTCTTGTGAGCCGAACATCATAGCCATTTGCTGTATCTCATGTTTAGGAAACCATGATACGACTTTTTGTGTCCAGTAATCAGACACTGCACATTCTGTTTGTGCAAAACCTAATAGTATATTACCTACTAAGTTTTTTTCTTTATCATTTAACTTTTCATTCCAGTCTTTAACATCACCCGACATAGGTATTTCTGTATGTAACCAAAACGCCTGAGCTTGTTTTAACCAACCTTCTGTATAATACTCAGGGTATTCAAAAGGCTTATACGGTATTCTTTCTGTAAATAAGGGTGCTTTCATATTTTGTTTTTCCATTCTATAGCAAGATCAATAAATGGTAAATAAAATACCACTTGTGACCAGATGGGTCCTTCGTAAGTTCTAACCCCAAATAATAATCCAGGATATAAACCTACAGCCATTGACCAATCATTTTCTTTGCCGTCTATATTGTTTGACATAATTTTAATTTTAATAACATTTTATTCCGTATTGATTATGTATAAATACTAAGTCCGACCATTTTAAATAACCACGTTTTTTTATTGACCATCTAATAAATGTATCGATCTTACGTTCTTTATACTTACGTCTAGCTAAATGTTTGCCGGACTCTTTAGTATTTCTATTACGCGGTCGCATTCTTTGTGATTTTGTGGTTTAAATAAAGTATAGTTAGGAAATTGTTCCATTACTAATTTTTTAAATAGTTTCCATCTCATTGGAAACGATTCGTTAGGTCTTCCTTTAGTTTCTATTATAAAGCTTTTACCAATAAAATCTGGTGTATACTTTATAGGTAAAATTCTTTTCTCGCCTCTGTTTTTAAATAGTCCTTTGCTATTTGATTGTCGTTCCCAACATTCATTTTCAAAGTGAAAGCCATTTAATAATACAAAAGTTTCACCTTCGTATGAAGCTTTTATGCCTGCTTTTTTCAAAGCACAGTACATATATTTTTCTAATCCTGACGCAAAATTTATTCCGTCATATGTAACTTTTTTAGAAACTACAGGACCTCTTTTTCTTTTATATGTCCTTCTTTTCATCTTTTACAAATGTTCCGTTAATCATCTTGCCTTTCCTATTTAATATTTCTGTATAGGCAGCATCAATGCATTCTTCTATAGTTAGTTTTTCTAAGTGAGCTAAATTAGTTAACACTACAACTATATCACCAATAGCATCTTTTATTTCAGGTTTATCATTCTTTAATAAAGCTTTAGCTAACTCGCCAGCTTCTTCTTGAAGCTTAACATATTGTGTTTTACTATCGCCTTTCTTATATAAACCTCTTTGTTTAGCCCAATCTCTTATATTGTCGAACGTCCATGTTCTTGTTTCAACTTGATCAACTAAGCTTTCAAAGCTATTCATTTTATTAAATGCTTCCCATAAAGCTTTATTGTATACATAACTTCTTTCGCTATTATACATTGATACATGAGCATTAGTTGCAATCCAATCAGCTAACTCTGTGGTCATTCTAATTTTTCCAAATTCAGTTTGCCAGTTTAAACCAATCTGATCGTGTAGCCTGCCCTTTAATTTCATTAATGGTACAGGAAATGTTGTAGTTTGTTCGGTTACGTTTAATTTCATTTTAAATAAATTTTTATATAGTTTGTGATCTTTTCTATAGCCATAAGACTTTTGAAGTTCTATTTCCTTTTCAGATATATAATTAATATCCGAAGATGATTCTAGAACCTCGTATTCTCCAGGCTTATAGCCCTGCACTTGCGTAACCCTTTTATTAAGATCACGCGTAACTCCGATTTTTTTACCCGGAATGTGGTATAAATAATATGTTTCTGTCATTTTTTTCCAACGTTTAAAGGGGCTTTTATTTCACCCATGTGTTCATATCCATGTAATATCATACTATCCAGTGATGGAATATTAATTTCATTTTGTGAATTAATACAAACACCAATAGTATCTAATTGTAATGTTGGACAAAGATAGCCACTATATTCAGTATCTCTGTACATAATTATCTTTGCCTGATCAATATGATTATTATAAATATGACAATCACCAAGCTGACCAATTAATTTGCCAGGTTTTAATCCGTGGCCTTTAGCTAATAATTCTAATAATAAACCGTACATAGCTATATCATAAGGTAAACCTAAAAATACATCAACTGATCTTTGTTGCCACATTAAATCAAGTTTACCATTGTTTACATAAACTTGAAAGCCATAATGACACGGTGGCAAAGCCATATCTTTCATGTCAGCAGGGTTCCAAGCTGATACAACCATTCTTCTTGAATTAGGATTATTGTGTAACTGTAACGATAAATCATACATCTGATCAACACCATTGAAGTCACGCCATTGCTTGCCATATACTGGTCCTAATGTTTCATCAGTTCTACCAGACCTTTCGTAGTCTGCTCTCCAGTACTTAACACCATTATCTTCTAAATACTTTAAATCAGTTCTGCCTTGTAATATCCACATAAGCTCAACCTTAGCAGCTTTAAAAGAAACTTTTTTTGTGTATAGCAAAGGGAAACCTAATCTCATATCGTGTCTAATAGTATAACCAAACTTTGATAATGTACCAACACCGGTTCTATCATCCTTATGTTTGCCACTATTAAGTATCTCAGATACTAATATTCTATATTGTTCGTTTATGTTTATCATAATAATATTTACAAAATCTATAATATTCTGGCCATAATGTATGCTTGTCATAAATTGACGGAGCAAAGTTACATTTTTCTCCACGTTTGTATGGCCCTATGTTTATACAAATTTTCCATTGACCATCCATTGGTGTTGCCCACGGTGATATTCTTATATTGTTTCGTGTGCAAAACAATTTCCATTCCTGTTCTTCAGGGCTTGGAACGTATGATGGTAAATAGTTTTTCTTTCTTCTTTTATATAAACTTTTCATTTATTCCCAGGGCATTGGTTCATCTTCTAAGCTTTGAACTTCGTGTGGAATAAAACACCCTGATCTAGGCTCCCATTTAAAATGAGCTTCAGCTCCATTCTCACCAAGATTTTGAAACTTAACTTTTAAAACTTTTGCTTTAACAGTTTTTTCTTGATAATCACGATGAACTAATAAGCCATGGTAAGATGCATCGTACCATTCACCACCACCTTTAATGTTATACATAGTTGGTTCTTCAATTTTACCATTACTATCTTTATACATTTTAGTTGGATGAGCTACTATAAATACTAATACATCAAACTTCTTTGCAAACGATTCAATCTTAGTTAAGTATTCCATTGTGTATCTGTTCACATCTTCTGTTTTACAGTCTACATCTCTAATTTTATTAAATGGGTCTATAACTAAACATTTAATACCTTTACGTTTAACCAGCTCAGCACCTTTACGCAATACAGATTCAAGTGTATATCTTTCCATATCAATGAAATAAAAATTATCATTGACGTGTTCAGCTACTTCTTTCCATTTAGCTGTACCAATATCTGATGATCGTGGCATGTCTTGCCAAACTTTTCTCATTAACTTATGAGCATGTAAATATGTTGGTGCGTTTTCAGGTGATGCAAATGCCGTTTTCCATTGATAGTTATTGTTATAACCAACTACCATCTGATCAACGAAATCTGACTTTCCGCTACTAGGTATGCCAGTAACAGTGATAAACTGGCCAGTATAAGTACTGAAAATATTATCAAAATTAGGTATGCCAATTTGATAACCTTTCTTAAAACCATTTTGTACAAAGTCTGTAACTTCATGTTCTATATCTTTAAAAGTTGTTACATTTTCAAGTGGCACCGGCCTACAATCTGTAATTGTTTCAGCTAAATCTTCTTTGCCATACTTGATTAAATAATCGTTAGCATCTTTACAATCTGTAAAGTTTACTAAGTAACATACTTCAGCTCCTAGCCTTCTAATTAGTTCTGCTTGTAATGCTACGCCCGCTTCATCTTGATCAACAGCTAATATTATTTTTTCTTTGTCTGTGAAATAATCTATACAGTTATCAAGATAATCTAAATTGTTATGATTAAGTGTAGCTCCATTAGGAACAGACACTACATTTTTAATACCAGCTTCATGGAACGCTAGTGCATCCATTTCACCTTCAACAATAACACATGTATCATAACCTACTATGCTATTAATATTATAAAAGACTTTCTCGGCACCTTTAAATAATTTAAAATGCTTTCGTCCGTCTCTGTATTTAATATTGATAAGCTCATCGCCTATCATATAGTTGAACTTAATTGTATTTTCAACCTTGCCAGTTTGTGGCATGAATTCTGGGCCCACTGATACATTACAATCTTCTAATGTACTCTGTGATATACCTCGTTCCTTAAACCATTCAATTACTTTATCACTAGCGCTTACTGGTTTATGTGTTTTAGCAGTAAACTCTGGTTTAGTATATACTTTATCGCTACCACCTTTGCGTTGATAAGTATGTAATTGAAATGTTGAGTCACAGTTGTGGCAAGTACCCAAACCACGATCCCAATCATAACTAGCACACTTTGCTTTTTTATTTTCAGGTTTACGGGTATGTGAACACAGGGGACAAATCCCCTGCGTTGCACCAACCTTTAAATCGTGATGGTTAAACTGGTCGATTAAAAATCCGTTAATCTCCGTATTGTTTACTTGCATCGATTCTTAATTAAAATGGTAAATCATCAACTGGTTGTTGAACTTGTTGTGGCATAGCAGCTGGAGCATTATCTCTAGGTGCTGTTTCAACGTTATCGCCGTTCGTCCAAACTACTTTTACATTACCAAGATAAACTTTCTCAGTTTTAGCATCTCTTTCGTCTTTTGACTGTTGAACAATCACAGGACCTTGATTACCAAACTGATCAACTTCATCGTTGATAGTAATTGTAATTGGTAAGTACTTACCTTTCTTACCGTTGATAATTTTATCTTTCGGTATTTTAGTTAAGTCAATACTTGTTGCTATTATACTCGCCATATTATACTGTTGTTTGAAATAAATTATTGAACATAGTTCTTAGCTCAGTAGTTCCTACTGTAGCTCCCGTAGCTTGTAATCTACGTCTAAAGTTGTCAGCTTTCTTACTGTACAAATGTAAACCGTCTGATGCATTTTTGTTTGCATAAAACTCTGTTGTAGGAAATGTCATTCCTGTCATTGCACATTCTTTTGTTGTAACTTTTCTTTTTCTTGCCATAATTAAATTAAAGTGTTAAATTAATAAAAAATTGTGATGGATCAAATCCATCGGTTTTGTAGAATAAATCGTAAGCTTCTACAGCTCTTTTAACCTTGTCCTTACCTGATTCATAAAATTGAGGTGAACAATCCATAACTGCTATTTGATGAGTTTCTTTGTCAATTACTACAAAACAAAATTCATACCCAAATATAGTACTATATATATAAGCCTGACTGTCGTAATTAAAACGGTTAGCAGACCACTTGAAAGAATTAATATCTTTGGTTGTTTTCAAATCTATTATAAGCTTTTCGTCATGGTTTACAATATCAGCTTTACCCTTCCACATAACTCCTTCAAGTTCTGCTATCCCAGGCTTTTCGTACTCAATATCAATGCCCTTAATCAATCCTCTACATACATCATTCTCCATTATCTTTTGAGTCATCAACTCTATTTGGTCAACTTCTTTTTGTAATAAGCAAAGTTCACCGCCAGACATTTCTTTATAAGCTTTTGTATTTCTTGTACTGCTTTCGATAACCTTATATTTTTTTAACTTGTCAGGTTCGAGTATCGCAGTATGGAAATATCCACCTACTAAAAATGCTGGACTTGGTTTGGATTGTTGTCCAAGTGCTAAAGGATTATTAAGCAAAGTTCTTATGTCACTATTACTTCTGAATTGTTTTCCAAAATCGCCGTAATAATGTTCATCTTCCCTAAGCTTTTCAATAATCGCTTTTTTGTTCATACTAAAGTGTTGTTAACTTCTGCTCTTGTTCTGAAGTTAATTGATACTTAGCTTTGATTGCAGCAATCTTTCCACCGGCTTTAATATAGTCTATTGCTTTTTGTACATCGCCTAAAGCTTGTTTTGATTTAGGTTGTAAAGCTGGACTTTTCTTTTTGCCGTGATCGTTTATTGCATCACTGTCTTGAGTATCGTCGATTAATAATAAATTACCTAACGCATATTTTTTTGCGTAACTCGAAGCACTACCAAATTGCTGTGGAGTCTGCATACCTTTTTGGTTGAGATCCACACCAACTATCGCAACAGCCGACGTTTCCATACCTTTGTCATCCATCAACTTTGCAGTTGTTTGAATTATAGGCATAGGGTTAGTTTCAATTAGTTCTTCATTAATTGTGACTGCGACTCCTAACTCTAAGAGGAAGGGTTTTATGCTTTCGAGAATGTCTTCGGCCGACCTGAAGTAATATTTGCCGAATGAATTAAATCTACTCTTCTTCGATTTAAATTTTGTTTGCAGGGTTGCAAGTTTTTGGTTTATGGTCATACTAATATAATTACATATTTTAAATTAAACTTAAGCGGTGTGTTGCACCGTAACTTACAGGTAATCAAGCACTTGCGAGCTATCCACGTTTTGTATTAGGATATGTATAGCATCCCGTTTTATCTGTGAAATACGTACGTGAGCAGTCGCAACATTGATTCCTAGTTTAGTTGCAATATCATTTGCAGAATGTTTATCGCAATCTAGTCCGTAGCTCATTCTTAATACATCGTATTGAGTTGGTGTTAAATGTGTTCGCATTAACGACAATAAATATGTATTGAGTAAAGCTATATTATATGGTTCAGACTTATCTATAACTTGATAAGCCATGTTGTCATCGTCATTAGGTTTGTCATCAATACTGGAAAATACACTATTGAAAAACATTGCAACCATTTTTTCATCATTCGGGTTGCGTCTAATTTCATTTAGTTTGTGTTCAGGAATGCGTACGTCGCCTCTGTTAATATCTACAGCTCTTCGTATTGCGCCCTTAATTCTTTTTGATAGAAATGACTTAATTGTTTTTTCTTGATCGTCAGACTTAATTAAAAGATCTCTATCAATTTTTGATACAGCAGAGCACAGGCCAACATTACCTTCTTGAAATAAATCAAGTATACTTAATACACCTGAAGCTTGATCAGATGTAGATTGCTTGTGAGCTAAAGTAACAACCAATGGTAGAAAATTAATTTTAATTTCATCGTCAGTTAATTTTGTGTAGTCACCATCAACCGGTTTGTTAACCCGATTCAACTGTGCTTCTACATCATTTTTATATTTAATATAATTTTGAATATTATATTTTCTCATAGTTCTTTATTTAATAATTCTTTTTCAAGTTTAAGCTGATTGCCCATATTTCTATGTATTGTTCTATTTGAACAACCCAAAGCATTAGCAATTTTGTTAATAGTTATTTTTTGTTTTTCGTTATTTAAACTTAACATGCACTCATAAATATCATCCTCTGCTATTTTCTTTCCTCTACCTATAAGCTTTCCAACTATACTAAGTTTTTGACTTAACGTAAGTCCTGTGAATTGTTTGAATATTACTTTACGTATTCTATTACGTGGAGGTGTATCACCTATACCCAATACTTCATTAATCATATTGTTTAATACTTTTTGCTTCATAAAGAATGTAACAAAACCATTTTCTTTATTAGCAATAAACTTAAATATAGATCGCATGTCATCTTCAAGTGATATACTATCTCCTTCTATGCCATCGGCATTTAAATAATACAACACTAAAAAATGCCATTTTAAAGATTTATATGTAGTAATTTTGGCTTTGCTTCTAAATAAGCTATAGCATTCATACGTACCTTCTGCGTAGTAATCATATAGATCAGTGCTTTCAGTAGGCATGTCTGTGATAGGGTTACGGTAATATATTACACGTTTATTATCAAGCCACCTCATTTTTCTCTCTTGTGACATTAGCTTCTTACTATTTATTATCTATTAGCTTTCGTCGCCTTTTTTTTATATGGTTTTTGAAAATCTTTGATTTTTTTTCTTATACCCATAAAGTCAACTTTAATTAGGTGTTTTAAATTTTTACTAGTTTTCATTTAATTCAAGTTTTACGTTAGTCCATTTTCCCATTGTGCCGACATTTACAAGAAAGTCAATACGTTTAGTAAAACGTTTATTCATTCTGTCTTGTACAGTCCAGTCACCATCAAATTCTTTATTTATACCATCTACGCAGACTGTAGCTCCAAACGTGTAGCCTAACTTTTCAAGGTCTCGTGAAACTGCTATCCACCGATGACCCGCAGGATTATCAGGGTTTATTTGTTTCATTGAAGCCGTTACGAATGGAGTACTATCTGTCTGTTCAATTACCGCATGATATACTGTAGCGGTCACTAACTCCTTCAGGAATAGTGTCAAAAGTATAAGGTGTTTCATTTTTGTTTACTATTTTTGCTTTATCCTTTATATAATAAGTCCAGTAACCGTGTATAGCATTGGACCGTTTATACTCATCAGGCATACATTGTGGTGGTTGATTAAATTTACCAGTAGGTATGTTGGGAGGATATTTATTTAATGCTTCTTTGCATTTAATAATTGTTAAATGATTTTTATTGTAACGAGCGGTATACTCGTCACTTAAACCTAGCATGTGGTTGTATAACCATCTATACTGATTTTTGTTTTCACGACACCAAATACTTGATGGGTGATTTAAGTGTGCAGTTTTATAAGGCACGTCTTCATTGCCATAATATCTATGGGCCGTACAAAGCATTTGGGCAGACTCTAAGATCATTTTAACCTTATGCTTATCATAAACATAGCTTGCCGCTTTATAGGGATCTTTATGCAAATAAAATATATTCATTATTTTAATACGTCTTTAGCTTTTTCAATATAGTTTACAGCATCCATTAATTCTTCTTGTATATGTGTTAACCATACATCAAGAGGTTGATTGTCATCTTTCAGTGTAACGCCGTATTTTTTAAAGCCTACATCAGAGCGAGATTTAATTTTATTAATTACTTGCTCAATTATTTTATCTCTAGTCATATCGTTTATTATTTAATCTATTATAGTGTTTGTCTAATAAGAGGTTTGCCACCTCCTCTGAGATCATATTGTCGTTGTATAGTTGCCATATTAATTTACTCATAAGGGTCGTAGTTATATATTTCTTCTAGTTCACACATAAGCATTTCGTCTATATCTTCTTTAGTAAAGCCAACGAAGTTACGGTGTGTGTAAGCATTTGTCCAAGGATTATTCATAATTTCTAATACATTTAAATAGTGGATGTCTGTAACTACCGGCATTAGTTCGCTGGAAGTATGTAAAGGTAGCTCGTTTACCGATATAGTTATCAATATTTTTTAACATTTTAGCCATATCTTTATAAGTATAACCTTTGCCGGGAGGACAACCGAATTTGTTACCGTCATCATCCATCATAAAAAACTTACCGAGAGTGCCTTCTCTCTTACCCTTACCCAATTCGTAGCCCACAATTGTTGCTTCTGTGTCGCTAAAGTCTTTGAACTTCATTAGTCCGTAAGATCGGCCGTGCTTATATAAAGCGCTACCGTCACGGAGTATAGAGCCCTCGTAACCGTTAGAAAGAAACTCATCACAGTGCATATTCAAAGCTTCTTCGTGTTTTCTTACTATATAAGATGGCACGTGTTTGATGCTTGCACAGTAGAACGTAGCAACGTTTAGGTTGTGCATTCTAGTTTGATACTTTTCATAATGGGAATCCATAGAGAAGTAATCGTATACATGAAACTGTATAAGGTGTTGAGCATTAAGTCTATCTTCTTCGGTTGGCTTTTGCTTTCTTACAAGCGATATGATCTTTTCAAAATCATGTTTCAACTTGTGGTTATACAATTCGCCATCAAGTACTACATCTGGTTGTTGATCGAAAAAAGGTTTAAGAGCCATTTCAATATGTCTAAGGTTCATAAACTTTTTATCGCCTCTTGAATAAGCACCGTTTGCAGTAAATACGCATCTGACGCCGTCAAGCTTTGGTTGAATGTAATACCCATCTGGTTTTGTATAATCAACTCTGTTGATGTCAAACTTGTGGGCTAGCATTGGTTTTATCATAATCTTTTTTTTAGGTTTTCAATTCTTTTCTTTATAAATAGTGCATGTTCATATTCTTCTTCGTCTTCGTATTTCTGCATTACTTCTGTTAACTGGGCTATTTCTTCCCATATTATTTCTTTTTCTGTATATACGGTTTCTTTAGCTTCCTGTTGTCGCACGACATCAAGACCGTAAGTAGCAGATTCAGGATTAATAAATTCATTATATAAATCAATTTTGATTCTATTATATAGTGCTTTGTATTCTTGTTCGCTCATGTTTATATTATCCATATACATTCGTATTTA
>UEXM01000628.1_pt1 | contig 35875 bp, 56 predicted proteins | sample 1796661 | NCBI WGS metagenome assembly UEXM01 (sample SAMEA4772469, study PRJEB27181) | metagenome
ATTTGTAGTTTTGGGCCAAAGTGGGTCTTAATCGGGCCTTGGAAGAAACAATTAGGTACAAAAAACTGTTTTTAGCTACGGACCAGACTTGTCTTTGTCGCACTTAGAGTGGGCTTTATCGCCCCCAGACTAACTTGACTCACGGGTTATCCGTAGATACCGTGTACAAACTGTGACGAAAGGGGCGACCAGCTTGCACGCCAATGCAAGCTGCTCGAACCATCATCAAAACCTTGTGTGACCAAGAGTTTTCAATGAAAGCGACTCCCCAAAAAGCGGGGCGGCGTATCCGCGCGCCACCACTCTGTAAATAAGGTCCGCCCTGCCGGGCCAACAGGATTGTGGATGCTGCGCTGACCGCTAAATCAATTTGCAGAATCCAAAACGAGAAGGAACGACAGAACGGATTTTTTTAATGGATGTGGATTGGGATCACCCGCTTGTACAGCAGGGGATAATTCCAGAGCACCTTGCGATGGAGTTTTTTGGATATACGAATCGAAGATCATTCGTTGCCTTTTGCAAACAAAACAAAGGCATGTGCAAACAGGTCAATCGACGATTTGTTTTTTCAGTCGAGGCGATCAGCAAATGGATCGCTGATAACCCGCAGTAAATTTGATGAAGATTAAAGCCAAGACAGTTGAAACCCAGCGGGATGGAATAGCGTTTCGCTGGCGTACTCTTGATGGCAAAACTCACCAAAAGTTTTATCGCGGGAAAAAGCATCGCAATAAAATTGAACAAGCTAGGGTGGATCTTGAGCAGCAGTTGAACCGCACTGGCAACGACCAAATGTGGTCGAGTTTCTGCCAAAGCTTGAGCGACTATTTTGAAGGTATGTCGCCTAGGTCGATTGAAAAGTCGCAGCAGACGCTGAAAAAGTTTAACCATTTGTTTGGCGACTTTGAATGCAGCGAATTGTCCAAGGAGCACATGCGGCTTTTTAAGGAATCGTTGAAGCAAGCCAATTTGGCGTCTGCCACCGTCGATTCCACTCTTGCAACAATGTGGGCGATTTTGCGATGGGGCTCCGACGAAGATTTGCTGCCTGTTGTAAACCGACCTCGAAAGCGATCTCGAAAAATAGATCGTGGGAAGAAGTCGAAGTCGAAAGGTCGCAGTTTGGCAACGGAGGAAATCGAGCGATTGCTGATGTGCATTCCGCAGGCTTGCAAACACGGCGAAGATCCTGCCAGCTTTACGCGAGCGGCTATGGCAGCGTGGCTGATCGGGCTCAGGCTCGACGATTGCCACATGTTGAGCTTTGAGCCGCGACCAGGTTGCCATTGGATCTCTGGCGACCTTCAGTTCATCCATTTTGCTGAGTCGCAGAAGTCGGGGCAGGTGGAAGCGGTTCCTCTCGAAAAGCCAGCAACCGAGTGGCTTGAAACACTCGATCAGTCGCTGGAATGGGTTTGCCGTGCTCGCGGCGATAAAGGATGGCACGCAACCAGCAATCGTCTTGGACGAGTGCTCAGTGCCGCTGGCAAGAAAGCCGGAATTGTCGTAAAACGCGATGTTGCTGGCGAATGCAGCAAGACAGCATCTGCTCACGATCTGCGTAGAACCTTCGCGACCAACCTGCTTGCCAGCGGGATGGCGATCAAGGACGTTCAACTGCGAACAAGGCACGCGGATCACAACACTTTACTTTCCTACTACGCTGATATAGATCGCAGTGCAGGTGGTTTTTCAGTGGTTGTAAAATCGTCAAATCCAGAAGAATTGACTTCAGGTTTCGCTGCAAAGTCTCGATAATTACTGTGGTTACACGCATAAGGCGCGAAGTGAGGGTGCAGGGGCTCGAACCCTGGACCTACGGATTAAAAGTCCGTTGCTCTACCAACTGCCTAGCAGGGTGCTAATAGGACGCTGCTTAGGAGGCTACTTAGCAACGTCCTAGGGAGCTTGCCTAGGAGGTTGCTAGGGAAGCTGCTTGGCGTGAAACCACTTTCGATAATTACTCGATAGACAAGGTGGTTTTTCAGTGGTTTCTAAATCTCCATGCCCATGCGGCAAGCCGACCCCCGGTAAGACGATCTGCGATTGCATCCGATGCGATGAATGTGGTCGCCATTTTGTGCTTTGCGAATGCAAAACAAGCAATCTGCAAAAAAAGCAAAGTATTCTCGATGCACTCCCGCTACATCGCGGCGACATCGAAGATACATCGGATCGACATTCTGCCGTTTTCGTCAACCTCTGGCGACTCTTGGCGACCTAATTTTCGCTGCTAGATTTCCCCTGCTTGTCATACGGCATCGCAGACGGCAGCACCTCTCGCGGGTTCCTCCGCAGGTCACAACCCGCTGTCGTCTGCTTTTTAGTTTTTAGTTTTAGTTTTGATTTGTGAGGTAGCTATGAGAAATGATCAAAGGTCGCTCTTCGACTCAGCGACTATTGAACGTCCGCTCGCACGCAGTACTGATGCGAGCACCTCGAAAGACGCTGCTTCTGTTGCACAGAAAGTTGCGTCATCTCAGCGTGAAAGAATGCTGGCTGTCTTTCAGCGTTTTGCACAGACATACAACGAAGCAGCACGCGAATGCGTTGTCCAGTTCGGGCAGTTTGAACGCGACTCTTATCGCAAGCGTGGAAGTCAATTAAAAGCGGCTGGACTGATCAAGGCTGTTGGCGAACGCACCTGTCAAGTAAGTGGATCGCGAGCGACCGTTTTCGAGGCAGTCCAGTGACCGTCGCAATTTCGTTTGCTGCGTTTGTAGTCGGTGCTGCGACAGCGGTGCTTTGGATGGAGTGGTTAAGAAACCTAGAGGAATCAGATGGACCCGAAGTTGAACAAGATTGAGAGACTGTGCTTTGCGGTCATTTGCACATCATTTCTCATCACTGCGGTCATTATTTTCGACAGCTATCGGAGTTGGTAAATGATCACTGACGACCAAGTTTCAGAACTGTTGACCTTGATGGAAAACAAAGATGCACAACTCGATGAAAAGTACGAGTTGCATTTTGGCGAGATGACGCACCGGATGAATTTTGATCCAGAAAGCGATTGGTACAAGCCAGAAGCAGTGCAAGCAGCAATCGTCGTCGGCAATGGGCAAATGGTTAATTGGTTACGCGACTGGATTTTGGAGAACAACCAATGAGCGGAATTGACCCTGAAATTGATCGCGTGCTCAAGCACATGATCAGGCGCAACCCAAAGATGAAAGACCCAAAGAACAAAATCGAATTACTTGCAGGCGAAATTACGCAAGTGTTCATGCAAGGCGTGCGAGTCGGTGAATCTATCGCTCGCAAACGATACATGATGGACCCAACAATTAAACCCGTTGATTTTTTACAGCAAGAAAGAGAGTGAGAGTTATGAAGTTACCAGCAGCAACATCAGATTTTAAGCCACTTGATCCCGGTACACATTTAGCGATCTGCTACGAAGTCATCGACTTTGGAACACAGCGAGATGTGTACGAAGGTGAAGAAAACATTCGTCGCAAGCTTTGGATTGGCTGGGAGATACCAGACCAAACCATGGACGATGGTCGTCCCTTTGTGATTGGGAAAGAGTACACATTATCCATGCATGAAAAGTCTGCTTTGCGAAAGCATCTTGAGGCATGGCGAGGCATTCCATTTACTGATGATGACCTGGGTGAAAACGGCAAGTTTGACGTTAAAAACATCATCGGAAAACCATGTGCTTTAAGCGTTACGCACAACGACAAAGGCAGAGCCAAGGTTGCCAGCGTGATTGCGTTGATGAAAGGAACCCAAGTTCCTGCGAAGACGAATGACGAGCGTTTTCTGTCGCTTGCACCTGACGAGTTTGATGTTGAAGCATACCACTCTCTTAACGAGTGGATGAAAGAAAAGATTGCAACGAGCCCTGAGTTTGCTGCAACGCAAAAGCCAGTCGCTGGCCGCGTCACAGTGCCTGAGATTGACGAAACAGACGAGAACGATCTGCCGTTCTAGGAAACCAGACTGGGAGTTTGGGAAGGACCGCGTCTGCCAGTACGCGGGATAAATCGACTGGCGTTTTGCCTGCTGTTGGACGCTCATCACATTCACAAATGAAAGGGAACCGTGCCGTGGAAGGTCTTAATTCCCCGATGAAGTCGGGTTCGACTCCCGAAGCAGGTGCTGTGTTTTTTACTCGTAAGAAGGATCGAAGATGACTGCTGCTGTACTAGCAATGGGTTTGTTTTTTAGTTGGACGCCTGGCGTGAAAACGCGAACACGCTCCTGTGAAATCAAACGTGAGGTGACGGTGACCAAGACTGTCGAATTGACTGATCAGGAGGCGTGCGAAGAAGAGTGCAAACGAATGATTCAATTTCGACGCATGCACGTTTTCAAGACGCCTGCTGGATGTTTTGAAGGATGCGGGATCAGTCGAAGCAAGGACGTTTCCACTTGCAGGCCAAATCGCAAGATGCGTTTGACCGGCGACTGCACAATTGAAAGGAATGGTTGGTTTTATCGCTGTCGCTTGTGGCGATAGTGGTTGAGTTGTTTGTCGTTTTCTGACTGTGGCGACAAATGCGGCGAGCTTAGGAGCCCTTGTGGCTGGCGTTTTTGTTCCCGTCAGTTTCACTATCGCGATGCAACTTCGCGACTCGCCGTTGAGGTATTTGGATGGATGTTAACGAAGACGAATGCTGGGCTCGCCTGTGCGACAAGTGCAGGCAACCAGTGGGAAGCGATTGGGAATATGCACTTTGCAAGGCATGTGGTGAGGAACCGTGCAAGCACGGCAACCAGGTCGAAGAGTGCAACGAGTGTTTTATCGAAAGTGATTTAAAGTTTGATGCCAATAGGGAGAGGTGAGGATGACGGAACACGCAGTAGACCAGCGAATTGAAATGCTAGGAAAGGGTTTAATGTCGAAAGACGGTGAAGACGCTTTGCTACAAGAAATTGTAGATGCAGCGAGACAGAAAAAAGGAATCGAAGAAAGTCCAGTCATAGAGAACCACAGATCGTTTCTGCGCCATTTAAAAAACAGTGAGAAGTCTGTGGACTTCGTGCGGCAATATTTGCTTGAGAAAGGTTATGCGGTATTGCAAAACCCGAGCACCAAAGCAGAAAGCCACGCTGATTGGAAGCAACACGCAGATAACGGCGACTTGTATATCCAGCAGCGAATCGAAGTTAAGCATTTGTCAATAGACTTCACCAAAGCTGACTGGCCCTACAAAGACTTCATTGTTTGTGCAAAACATTCGTTCGACAACGCAAAGCCAAAGCCATTTGCGTATTTTGTTTTGAGCAAAAGCAAAAGGTTTGCTGCGATTTTGCTCGTCAGCGAAACGCAATCGAAATGGTTTGTTTCGCGCAGAAGGGATCGTCGATACGAAGGCGTAGAGCAGGAGTTTTACGTTGCACCCATTGAATGTGCAAAGTTCGTTTCAATGGAGACAGCATCGTGAAACACACAGTACCGGATTGCATCAAGTTTAAAAAACTGTGCCGCCGCCTTTACCCAGACATGGATAAGGACATGCGTCATGTGCTCGTAACTGGGCATCTGGAGTTGCTTTGGCATAGCACTCAGTCAAACGCCCCAGCAGGCGATATAGGACGCTACACCGACGAAGAGATAGCGATTGAGGTGCGCTGGCCGGAAGAGCCGGAGCGGCTAATCTCGGCCCTTGTGGAGTGCGGTTGGATCGATCCATGCACTGAGCATCGGTTCGTAATCCACGATTGGGCAGACCATTGTCCGAACTGGGTAAAGGGCTCACTGAAGCGTCACGGCAAACCACTGGTTTCTGCTAAGGAACCTCCTAAGGAGGTTCCTAAGGAGGCTCCTAGGGAGCCTGCTAGGGAAGGTGCTAATAGTAGCCTCCCTAGCACCCATCTGAGCACCCTCCCACCTAACGTAACCAAACCTAACGTAACCAAACCTAACCAAACCAAACGAAGTAAGAAGCGGGTAAAACCCGCAATGCCCCCTACTTTGGAAGAGGTTAAAGAGTTTTGCAGAGAGAGGGAAAGCAGCGTTGATCCTGATCAGTTTGTTGATCACTACACGGCAAATGGATGGAAGCAATCAAACGGGAACAAGATCTGCAACTGGCAGGCAGCGGTTCGCACTTGGGAAAGAAACGGATTTAGCAAGCCGCTCGCGGCGGGCATTAATGGCAAAAAACAGGAGTTGGACTTTTGAAGTGGGAACAAACGAAAGAACTGTGGGACTTTTTTTTCATTGGGAGTCCAGACACAAAAGCCTGGCTCGCCAAGCAGGACGATCCAAACGCGACTTTTAAGCTTTGGCGGAACACAATCAAGAATTGCGACTTTGACGATGTCAACTCAGTCATGAACGACATGATGGATGGAACTCGCGACCGTCCAGAAGCTTACGAGCGAGACAGGACCGCGATTTGGATACGCACGCAATCTGACGATTTACGGTACGAGCGAAACCGGAAGGTGGAGCAGGAAGAAAAGTATCACACAAGCGCACGCGGCGCGATGAAGTATGTGCAGCAGACTGCGTTCGGTGGGATTGCTTGCCGACTTGGTCGCATGGTGCAGGAAAAGAAACTCACTGTTGAGGAAAACAACAGGCGGTTTAAGGAAGGTTATTTGTGGGACAAAGGCAAAATTGAAGCACCAGAGTGGTTGCGGAACATGCTAGGAGGCAAAGTTGATGAAACTAATACTCAGAGAAACGATCAAGCTGAACCTGACGAACGGGAACGATGGTCAGGGTCGGGCTTGGTACAGAACAGCATCGACTCGCAAAGCTATCGAGCAACAACTGAAGGTGCAGGATCTTAAGCGGTATCCATTTGACTTTCCGGTAAAGGTGACGCTCACGCGGATACTTGGACCCAACCAGAGGCTCTGGGATGCAGACAGCGTGCTCAGAGGGAATGCAAAACAACTAATCGACAGCTTGGTTGCGGTTGGCTGGTTTCACGATGACTCGATGAAATACATTACCCAGGTCGTCGGGGCTCAGGACGCAACCCAGCGAGAAATCGGCCCGGCAGTTCTAATTGAGGTGTTTAAGGATGAGTGAGTCACAATTTGAAAAGATGTTACGAGCACTAAAAGACGCCGAACGTCAGGTCGAGGTTCAGGACGAGACAATCAACGATTTGCGAGCAGAAAACAAGCAACTGCGTGAAAGGAGTTGGGAAATAAGTGAGGAGAAAAGGAACATCGACATGCGCCGCATCGAAGCAGAGGATGCGTTGCTGTACGAGCGACGCGAAGTGCAGCGGTTGCGAGAGGAGAACGAGCGCATGAAGTTTGTGATCCAAAACGGACTTGGATCGGAAGACCTTGTGGATGATCGAAAGGAGGTGGGTGATGAGTGATAAGATCAGTGGTGGCGACATTGCCCGAAGCATCAAAGAGTACCATCAGGAGTGCGAAGTCCGTTTGAACGCCGAGATCAAGCGGCTTCATGAACTTGTTGAGGCGGGCAAGGAGGATCGCAAGGCGATTGACGAACTTGTCGATGAGAATGTGCGACTGCGTGGGTTGATGCGGAATCTTGTGGAGAACGCTGAAGGTGGGGACTACGGTGAGATAATTGTCCTTGATGTTGACTTTATTGAGATCGAAAAGGAGGTGGGTAAGTGAGTGCGACAAGCCGGGATTACAAGGTTTACAAAAGCAGGTTTGAGCATCGACAGAAAGCCAAGCCGCCGCCAGAAATATTTGAGTATGAGTTGCAAGCTATTGCGTCGAAAGAAACGTATGTTGCGAGAGGCAAAGACCTAAAGTCTGCTATCGCAAATTATTTTGAAACTGATTTGATGCGGCGAATATCCGGCATCTCGGTTTTTTGTAGGCACGGTCGCGAGTGGTATTCAGCAACAAGAATGGAAACGATCATTAAAGTCGAAAGGATCTACTAAAATGAAAGACTGGATCACAATACCAGAGGCCGCGGATTACGCTTGCGTATCTCACCAGACGGTTCGCAAGTGGGTGCAGAGCGAATGCTTTGCAGTGCGGAAGCTGCCCGCTGTAGGCAAGCAAAAAAACGGACATATACGCATTGAGCAAGAGGTTTTCGCAAGATTTGTTGCTAGCCTGTCTCATAATTCTTCGCAATCTCAAAAGTCTGATGCAACCGTTTGACTTAGGGCTCTGCTTGCGTGTTAATCGACTTAACTCGCGAGCACGATATGTCAACGGTTCTAGTCATTCCCGACCTCCATGCGCCAGCAATCCACCCTGCTGCGTTTGACTTTGTGCTTGAAGTCGCAGAGGCGTATGGATCAATTGACCGAGTGGTTTTTTTAGGTGATGCATACGACCTTCACGCAATGAGCTATCACGCGAAAGAAGCAGGAATGCCAACTGCTCTAGACGAGGTTGAGCAGGCAAAGGAGCAACTTCAGCCGTTCTACGATCACTTTTCTACTGGTCGGGTCGATTACATGATCGGCAACCACGACTGGTTGATCATGCGAAAAGCCGTTGACGCCAACATCCCCGAGGACTGGATCAAACCGATCAAGTCGATCTTTGGCTTTCCAAAAAACTGGCGCATTCACCCACGCTTCGGAAGAGTGCTAATCGACGGAGTTCAGTACAAGCACGGCGAGGGGCTTGGTGGTGCGACCCCAGCTTTGGCACAAGCCAAGGCGTCGATGCGATCAACGGTCATCGGTCACTTTCACGCAAGCCTTTCAGTCAACTACTACGCAAGCGAGGATGTGCGTCTGTTTGGCCTGTCAGCGGGATCGCTGTGCGACTCCTCGAGCCTGGCGATGAAATACGGCGTCAAGTATGCGAAGCGACCACTGCTGGGCATGGGGGTCGTTGTCGATGGTGTTCATGCATACGCTGAGGCGATGCCTCTTAAAAACAGAGGCGTGCGATGAAATGGGTAGAGCGAGATGAAATTCACGTTCCCATTCGCGGCGCAATGTGGACTATCCAGTTCGTCGGTCGCAAAGATATGCCCAGAGCGACCTGGGGAGACTGCAACCATGAAAAGCGTTTGATTCGCGTGCGAAAAGACTTGAGCCCTTTGAATTTTACAGACACTCTAATTCACGAAATCAAACACGCTCAACAATACGAGCTTGATGAGCAGTTTGTCTCTGAAACCGCCACCGAAATGGCAAGCATTATATTTGCGACAAATAAATTTGACGTTTACCCACGAGGGAAACCTCAAAAAAATAAGAAACGCAAGTAGTCTCAAGCAGGTGTATTGACTTCAAAATCTGCTAGCTGAAACTTTAGCAATGTCGTTTTTAAATGCAAATCGTCGTCGCCGCGTTCGCGAGATCGCGAGAGAAGAATATCTGGTCGCGAGTGCCTTACATCCAAATCCAAAAAGGCAACCCGAAGGTATTGGCGCGTTAGCTATTAATACAGCGATCACTCGAATAACAAACGCGCCTGAGTATCAATCGATATTGGGAAAATTGCTTGCAGCAGTTGCGGTAAAGCTTGCAATCGCACTAATTGAAAAATGGGTTAAAGAGCAGTTGGTTGGGCAAAGCGTTCCTGCAAACTTCCAACCAGAGGAACCGGGATATGCCAAAACTCCGCGATAACAAAAGCTTTGTTTTCTTGTGTGGATGTGCAACTATTTGGTTCGCATTCTATTGCTGGAGGCAGGGACTGCTTGACTGGTTCCTCGTTGAAGAAAGCGAGGGATATCAATCGACCTCTGCACTCGCGATCATCGTATTGCAGGCCGCGTACAGTGCTATCAGCATGGTGGGATTGATTGCTATCGGAATTGTATCGGGCATCCTCAAGCCAATTGCAGAGTACACAGTTGACGCAGTGCGAGCAAAGTTCCCGAAGGTCGATGCCGCTGCCGCTGTTGCTGAAAACGCAATTGACTTTGACAAGCTTACGCAAGTCTTAAACGACATTGACGAGCGTCTAAGAAAGGTCGAGGACAAGCGTTGATCGACATTGCCAAAGCAGCAAGTCCGGCCCCGAAGCAGAACAACCTTTTGGTTGTTGTGTTGCTTGCTGCGTTGGCGTTTTTAATTTGGGATAGTGACTGGCTTTCGCGTTTTAAGCCAGATCGCGATGAGCAGGTCGTCAACAGCAAAGTTGCAAACGTGTTGCTAATTAAGTCTTTGGAGGGAATGACAGCGGACCAGGCTCAGGTTGCTGCAAGCGTTGTCCCTGATGAGATTTGCGACCAGCGGGGCATTGGCTTTCGCACGCTGTGGCAAGACGCGGACATCCAAAACGCAGACGAATGGGTTCGGCAACTTTTTGGATTCTACGCTGATGACGCACCTTGCATGGCAACGATGGACAAGCGTGGCAACCGAAAAGTGCAACCACTGCCATCGTCAATTTCAGAGTTCCGAAAAGTTATCGGAGCAAACTGATGCAAGATGGATCAAAAGGCTACATCGCCAGAAACTTTGCAGAGCAACCGTTTGGTTCTGTCGTTGAACCATACGAAAAACGCCACTCGCGTGATACCTGGAAAGACTTGCTGGAGTTGCAAGATCAAAACAGGACATCAGCCCTTGATGTGATGCTCAGTTCAAATTTTAAATCTTACGACCAAAAGAGCCTTCCATATTGTTGGTCATTTGGCGTCTGTGCTCCGGTCGCTGTTGCTATGGCACGCGCTGGTCATGATCCAATTCCTCATTTGTCTGCCAGCTACGTTGCAGGCAAAGTCAAAAACTGGAAGCGAGTCGGCGGATGGGGAATGCAAGCCGTCGAGGGATTGCTGAAATACGGATGTCCAACGACTGACGTTTTTCCCGAGGCATCAACAAACCGCTCGCTTGCTAACACTGACAAAGTTAAAGCAAGTGCAGCACTGCACAGCATTGTGCAGTTTGAAGAAATACAAAGCAACGACTTTGACGGTTGCATCAGTGCGTTACTTGATCCAATCAATCCAGCATGTGGCGTCAGTATGGCTTTCAACTACTGGCGACATCTTGTTTTTGCGTGCAAGGCTTGCTGGCATCCGCAGAAGGGTTGGGGAGTAGTGATACAAAACTCTTGGGGATCGCGTTGGGGCGACCAAGGAAGAAAAGAATTGTACGGTTCTAAAGCAATTGCTCACGAAATGATCGTAGTACGTTCAGCAAAGGTTAGGAAAGATGGTAAATAAGTATTTTGACTATGCAATTTACGCAGCAGCAGGCATTGCAATTTGCGTAGTGGTTGGTGGTGCTGTGTCAGCAGAGAAAGCTTCTGAGCAATTAGTGGAAGAGCAGAAGGTTCTGATGTCTGCGCCGATTGCAGAATGCAAGGATGGGGTATGCACTCCAGTATCTGAGCCACAGTGCGTAGCTGGTTCATGCAATGTCACCAAGCAGTTTTCAAGCAACCAACCTGTGCAAAAAACTGTTCGATCATGCAGCACTAGAGTTCGCCGTGGAATCTTTTTTCGCTGGAGGCGACGATGATGCTTGCTGTGGTTGATCCAACAATGACCGGGATGCTTTTATCTGCGTGCGGAGTCCTAGGTGGTGCTGTGACTTATTTGTACAAGCAGCAGAGTGCATTCCACAAAGACACATCGGAAAAGTTGCAGCAATGCGAAAGCGACAGGATCGTGCTGCATGAGCAGCAAAGCAAACTATGGGCCGAGCTTGCAAGGCAGGCAGGAACAAAACTTGAAGAACTAAAAAAGGAAATAAACGGTGATTGATTACCTCTTGGACGTGAAACCGCTCGAAGACGCTGGCGTTGATGATTCAGCGATCGCTCAACACTTGGCGTCACGCACTGCCAACGCACTCGCCTGCAGTGACGCACGAATCGTGCTGCAAGAGTCCGGTGCAGTGGTTGAGGATCCGGTTGCTGGAACGCGAGCAGGATCATTGATTGACCACTACAGCGGGCTGCCTCAAGGTGACGCAAAGTCGCTGCTGAGTTGGTTTATCTCGCACTGCTTTGGAAGCGGGGAATCGGTCAGCACCAACGAGTTTCCACGGAGCGTGCAGTGGGCAACCGTGACCTCTGGTATGGGACCGGATTTGCAGGTAGTTGCCGAGCAACTTATCGAAGCGGGTGGCGGTCAGCAGGCAGACACGAGCGTTGACGATGTCATTGCATCGCGGGAAGGGTACTACATCATCGTCGCTGACGAGCAGAGGATGGAAGGCATTGACCAACTAAAGGCGGACATCGAGAACCTGTGGATTAACCCAGCGTTGAGCGATGGTGTCAGCACTGCTGACGAGGTGCGTCAGCTAATTAAGTCGTGGCTGTGAATGGCTGACAACTTGCGAATATCGGTCAGGCTGTCGTATCCATACGTCACAGATGAAGCCGGGTGGGATCCTTGCTATAGGCAAGACGGATCGCCCTATGATAACTCAGCATACGATGCCTCGCAGGGGTTTGGCTTCACGAGTTATAGCGCGGGACAATTCCGCAACAGGAACAGCAGCAACGCACCGCAACTCGCAGGCATGTACTTCACATCGACGAATGGGCACACGTTCCGTCTGGACCTTCCTGATGGTGCAGGCAAGTACAAAATATTCTCTGCTCACGTTGACCAGGCAGCCGGCCAGACTACCGGGTGGGATTTTACAGACGGCAGTGGCTCAACGATTGTGAGCGTGACAGGTGCGACGACATCAAGCACATACCGAGACATCAACAGCAACAGCAAGGCAGTTAGCGGATTCAGTGCGAGCGGTGAAACATACGTTGAGCACACGTTCTCAAACGATCACCTGCTTATCGTTCGCAATACGTCGCTCAACTCTGGCAACGGTGTCCTCTCTGCCGTGTGGGTCGAAAAAGCTGACGATGCAAGCATGAGGCGGACAAACACGAGCGGAAACTTTCAACAGCTACACGGTGGATTAGACGGATGAAGTTAAAAGTAAAGCAGGGCGTTACGTCAAAACTCGTGCGATTCTTTGTCTCTGACAGCACTGCGACTGATGGCAGGGGCAAGACTGGGATTGCGTACAACGCCAGCGGATTGTCGGCCTACTACATCGGCGAGGGTGATTCGACTCCAACACAGATCACGCTCGCCAGCGGTGCAGTAGGCGTTTGGTCATCTGGCGGATGGTCAGAAGTGAGTGCGAGCTACCTGCCTGGCGTTTATGAAGTCGGGCTTCCTGATGCTGCAATTGATGCAACCAGCAATTCAGTCGTTGTCATGCTCAAGGGGGCGACAGACATGGCACCAGTGCTGATTGAGGTTCAACTCGTTGCCATTGATGAAAGCAATGCAACCACACTCGGACTGACAAACCTTGATGCTGCAATCAGTAGCCGCAGCACTTTTGACCATTCAAGCAACCAAGTAACAACAGACAGTGCAAGCCGAACCGCTGCACAGGCTGACGTTTCTGCACTTGCAACAGCGTCAGAGGTTGCCAGCATCGACGCATTAGTAGATGAAATAAAATCGGTAACCGACAACTTGCCGAATAGCGGAGCGCTCACCGACATTGCAACCGCAGCAGCAGTCGTAACCATTGATTCTGTTGCTGATTCAATTCTGGTCATTGCAAACAAGCTTGACAGCGCAATGGAGGCAGACGGTCTTGTATCTAGATTTACGACCAACGCTCTTGAACAAGCACCAAGCAGCAGTGGTGGTGACGCGACCGCGAGTAATCAGTCAGCAATCATCACTCACTTGACGGACATCAAAGGCAGCGGGTTTGCATCGACCGACACTCTTGAGGCGATTCGAGATCGTGGCGACTCAGCATGGACTACTGGCGGGAGCGGGAGCGGGATCTACTCACTGACAGTCACTTGCCAAGACAGCAGCGGAAGTGCGGTCGCAAATGTCAGAGTCAACATCGACGGAACAACAACAACGCTGGTCACAAATAGCAGCGGTCAATGCGTCTTCAACCTGGACGCTGGCGATTACTCGTTGGTCGCGAGCCCACCCAGCGAGTTTAACACTCCGGCAGATACAGCAGTTACTGTTTCTGCCGATGGATCGCAAACAATAACGCTTACTCAAGCATCGACCTCCGGTTCAGCAGGGTGGGTCGGCTGATGTATTTCTGCAAGTGCGGCGAAATGATCGAAGACAGAAAACTGTGTGCAAAATGCAACGCAGGCAGGATGAACGCTGGGCAAAAAGGGTACGACCATCACTGGCGTAAGTTGAGAGCTCAAATTCTAGAGGATCAACCGCTGTGCATCGATTGCGAAAAAGAAGGTCGCATAAAACCAGCAGTCGAACTGCATCACATTCAAGGCATTAACACAGCACCGCATTTGCGATTGGAACGAACGAACCTTGCCCCGTTGTGCGAGCGTTGTCATGACGCTAGGCACGGCAAGGTGCTCAAACGTTTTAGGAGGTATGCGTAATGGCAAGAGGAAGAAAACCGCTAGCCCCGAGTGTTCACAAAGCACAAGGCAGCTACGTCAAAAACCCACAGCGAGAAAACAAAGACGCACCGGAAATTGACGGCAAAGCCCCACCGATGCCGAAGTGGTTTAGCGACGACGAAAAAACTATGTGGCGACAATTAGTTAAAGACATGAAGTCGATGGGAATCCTGTCGTCTGATCAGCGTCAGGTGATGGTTGCGTACTGCACCGCATACGCTGGCTGGATGATGGCAAAGCGACAGTTCGATGAATGCGGTGGAATCATTACCGACTCGCGTGGCGAACCGAAAAGACATCCTGCTGGTACTGACATGCACAAGCATCGCGAAGCAATGAACAAGCTAATTCCAGAGTTTGGTTTGACCCCTGCCTCTCGCGGCAAGCTTGTGAGCATGAATCCAAAGCAAGATGACAATCCGTTTGGTGGGCTGTTGGCAAAACTGCAAAGCAGGAACTAAATGATTGCATCGGGAACGCTTCACAAGATCCAAGGCTACATCGACGATGTCATGAACGATGATATCGTTGTGTGTGATTTGGTGCGCAAAGCGGTCCAAAGGCATGTGCGTGACATGGAGCGTGAAGGCGACAAAGACTTTCCGTATTACTTCGACAGTCAGCACGCAGAGGTGGCAGTTGATTTCATCGAGTCGTTGCTATGCCACAGCATTGGCGAACACGCTGGTTTGCCGCTGATCCTTGAACCTTGGCAAGCATTTGGCGTTTCATGCCTGTTTGGTTGGAAGCGTGCAGACGATAGCACTCGCAGGTTTCGCAAAGCTTATTGGTCAATGGGTCGGAAAAACGGGAAGAGCACGCTGGGGGCAGCGTTGGCAGTGCTGTTGGCAAGCTTCGATGTGAATCCCGGTACAGGCAAGCCCGAAGCAGTGGCAAACGTGATTCTGTGTGCAACCAAACGAGAGCAAGTTGAAAAGGTGATGTACGCCGAGATCGAGCGCATGCGAATGCAGAGCAAGCACATCAAAAAGATGAGCACTGCGATAAACAAGCAGATTACGTTTGCTCACAATCAAGGCTCGATACGATGCGTTGGAAGCGACAAGCCGTATGACGGTTTGAATCCACTTGCAATCTTGCAAGACGAATTGCATGCATGGCGAGAGCACCATCGAGGTTTTTACGACACGATGCAGACTGGATCTGGTGCGAGGCAGCAACCAATCATTATTACGCTGACCACTGCTGGAGATGACCAGAGTCACATTTGGCTCAGTGAATACAAGTACGCCAAAGGCATACTTAACCAAGACTTTAATGACGAACAGTTGTTTGCGTTCTGCTTTGAGTTAGACGAAAAGGACGATGTGCTTGATCCTGAAAACTGGGTAAAGTCAAATCCAAATTTAGGGGTCAGCGTAAAGCCAACATACCTCGAACGAATGGCGAAAGAGGCGAAGCAGGATGCACTCGCGTTGAACCGTTTTAAGAGGTATCACGCGAACCAACTTGTTTCATCAACAACGCGAGCATTTGATCTAGAGTTGTGGGATAAATGCGAAGGCGTCTTGAGCGATTGGCGTGACGCAGCAGCGGTTGGGGCCGCAGTGGATCTCGGAGGGCAAAACGATCTCGCCAGTTGGTCAATTTGTGCGAAGTACCCAACTGGAGACTATACCGGCGACCATACGCCAGTTTGGCGATACGAAATACGAACGCAGTCGTACATCGCAACAAACACTCGTCGCGATTTGACAAAGCAACCATTTGCACAATGGGTGCATGATGATTTGATTCGCCGCTGCGAATACCCAGTCAGTCAAATGGAGCGGGATTTGCTCGATGCTTGCGATAGGTATCGGGTTGATCAACTGGCATACGATCCGGCGGGAGCACAGCAGTTTGCGGAAAACTTAAGCCAGCAAGGTATACGCGCTGCTCGCATGGGTCAAAACTGCGGAATGTTCAACGGTCCAATCTGTGAGTTCCGAGCAGCAATGGCAGAGGGCAGATTGCTGCACGATGGCAACCCACTTTTGCGTTGGTGCATGGGCAACGCAGTCCTCGTACAAAACACACAACAGCAAGTGATGTTTACGAAGCGAGATTCTAACGAAAAAATAGACCCCGCCGTGTCGAGCGTTATGGCGATGTGGGTTTGCATGGTCACCGAACCCCGAATCGACGGTCCCCTGTTCATTAGTTGAGTAACACAATGATTGATTTTGTAAAGAGAATTCTGAACACTGGACTTGCCAAGCCTGCCGAGTGGTTTGTCAACGCAGTGACAAGCGTGAAGAGCGACAGCGGCATGCGGGTCACTGGCATCAACGCTATGGGACTGCCTGCTGTTTGGTATGCAGTCAGCAAAATTAGTGGTCACGTTTCCCAGTTACCGCTATGCGTACACAAACGACTCGATGAGGGTGGAGCAGACAAAGCATACTCGCACCCAGCGTATCGCCTGCTGAAAACGCGACCTAATCCGTACATGACTGCGGCTCAGTTTAAGGAAACGCTAATGGTGCATGCGTTGATTTGGGGCAACGCAAAAGCAGCAATCGTGCGTGACGGTCAGGGCAACCCAATCGAGTTGTTGATCATCGATCCAACTCAGAGCACTACGGTCTACCATGAAGGTAGCAAGATCCACACAGTTAACCTGACGCCTCATGAGCGGCTAAATGCGTTCAACGAAGGTTACGAGGCAAAAACGCTAATCATCGAGGACAAGGATGTTTTGCACATACCAGGTTTAGGTGCAAATGGGGTCAACGGATTGCAGTTGTTTGAAGTTGCGAAGAACAGCATTGGACTTGGGTTGGCAGCGGAGAAAGCAACAAACAAAGATTTTGCTAATGGATCGCGACCAGGCATCATGCTGGAAGCACCAAGGTCAGCGTTTCGCGACAAGAAAGATGCCGACGAGTTTTTGTCCTCGTTTAACACTTGGCACAAAGGGCTCGACAATGTTGGGCGTGCAGGTCTTATACGCGAAAACATGAAAGTGCATACGCTAAGTCACGCAGACACAGCATCGTCATGGGTTGAGCAGCGGAAGTTTCAGCGGCAAGAGATTGCGTTGTTGTTTCAGCTAGAAGGAATTTTGGGTGACGACGAGTCTGTCAGTTACAACTCGATGGAGCAAAAGAACCTCAACTATCTATCCAACTGTCTGATGCGGTGGTTGGTTCGCATAGAACAGGAGTGCGACGAAAAACTGCTCTCCGGTCGCCAAAAGCGTGCCGACTCGCACTACTGGAAGTTCAATACCGCTGCACTACTGCGAGCAGACTATAAAACGACTGTTGAAGCACTGGGGCTCGCGATCACGCACCGCATCATTAGCCCCAATGAAGCACGGGCAAAACTGGACATGAACCCCTATGACGGGGGCGATGTGTACGAGAATCCCGCAATCACGCCGGGGCAAGGCGACAGCGAGCCTGAAGAGCCGCAGGAGGCTCAGGAAGAGCCGCTAGACGCCAATTCCCTCGCGATAGTCGCACACATGGAACATCGCCTTAAAGTCGAAGCTGGGCATGTTCTCAGAGCCGCAGGCAATTCAGGAAACTACATCAGTTGGCTCGACAAGTTTTACGACAAGCGTTGGAAAAGTACGATGGAGAACGCTTGCGAAAACCTTGGTGGTGCTCGCAGCACAGGCACGCAGCACTGCCAGCAATCCAAAGACGAACTACTCGAAATCGCAGGCTCAGTCACGATTGACGGGCTCGCAGATGCAGTTGCTGAAGCAGTCGAATCATGGCCGAGCAAAGCAGAAACACTTGCAAACGAAATCCTAGCAGGAGATTTGATCGATGTTTGATATACAAAACGCACCCGATGCCATCAAAGCTGACGCAGAAGCACAGACGGGTTTTTCACTCGCGTTTCGCAACGAAGCACAATCCGATGCTGCCGAGCTTTACATCCTTGAGCAGATTGGCGAGGACTTTTTCAGCGATGGGGTCAACGCACAAGATGTAGTTGGATTCTTAAACAGCAATCAGGACCGCGACATTCGCGTTGTAATCAACTCGCCAGGCGGATCGGTCTATGACGGTCTGACGATCTACAACGCTCTTAAATCGCATGCTGGCGAGGTCAGAGTCGAAATTGTTGGTCAGGCGTACTCAGCAGCAAGTTTTGTTGCGATGGCAGGCGACCACATTGCAATTCACCAAGCTGCCGACATTGGTATTCATCAAGCTCATGTGGTCTACGGTGGGAACAGCCACGGCATGCGTGCGATTGCTAATTATTTAGAAACAATTGACGAGCACCTTGTTGACATCTATCAGTCGCGAACTGGTCAAACTCGCGAGACAATCGAGTCGCAAATGGAAGGCGAAGACAAAGGCGTATTAGGCACGCTAATGTCAGCGACTCAAGCCAAGGAACTTGGTTACGTCGATGAAATCATCGAGAACAAAAAGAAGAAAAAGCAGTATGCGATGAAAACTGAAGCAGTCGCAAAAAAACGAATTGCTGCTCACCACAAACTGCAACTTGAAAAACTTCGTAAAAGTGTTTGACAACAAATGATGTAATCCTAGAATCGCCGCATCGAACTTGTTCGGTGAGCGTCAAGCTAGCTCATAAGCGGCGTGACTCACTGCACCAGCGATACGTTTTTGTTTAATCACAAACCCGTGCGCTGGTCGGTAGGTCACGCCGCTTTTTTTGTGGTTTCCCTACTGACTAGGCAGTAAGGAAATCCAATGTTTAAAAATCTGAACGATTACAGAGAAGAGCGAGCAGAACTGATCGCACAAAGCGAAGCGATCATTGAGAACGCAAAGCAGGAAGACCGCGAGTTGCTTGCTGATGAGCAGGCACAGATCGATGACATCATCGAGAACAAGCTTCCAGCGAATGAAGCATTTATCAAGCGAGGTGAAAACCTTAACCGTCTGCAAAATGAGTCAGCAAAGGCTCGAATTGCTTCTGGCGACATCGTTGTCCCCGGCGGAAACCAAGAGCAGGATGCACCGTTTGCTAACGTGCGTGTTCCAACAAGCGTTGCCATTCCAGCAAACCGCAAAGGTTTCAAGAACGATGCCAAAGGTGGTTACGTTTCTGGCCTTTGGGTTGCCGCGTTGGTCGGCAATCGCTGGGCAAAAAACAAGCTTGCTGACGTTGCACCTCAGTTCGCTAATGCGATGTCTGAAGGCAGCAACTCTGCTGGTGGTTTTTTGGTTCCCGATCCATTGGCAAACGAGATCATTCGACTTGTTGAAAACGCAGGTGTTTTCCGACAAAACGCTCGCGTTGTCCCAATGTCAAGCGACAGTCTTGCTGTGCCTCGTCGCACCGGCGGTCTGACCGTTTACTATCCTGGTGAAGGGTCAAGCATCACCGCGAGCGATCTTACTTTTGCTCAGGCTTCTATCAGCGCGGTCAAATATGCGACCATTTCGTTGATGAGCACTGAGTTGAATGAAGACTCGGTCATCGGAATGTCGGCGTTGCTTGCCGAGGAAATTGCCTACGGCATTGCTGTCGCTGAAGATACCAACGGTTTCATCGGTGATGGCACAAGCACCTACGGCAGCATCACTGGTGTTGCCAGTGCTCTTGCTGCTGGTTCCAAGGTGCAAGCCGCATCTGGTAAGGACACTGTTGCTGAGTTAGCTTTGGCAGATTATCACGCTGCCCAAGGAGCACAGTTGCAAGTGCCTGGAGCAAACAACAAGTGGTACTGCCACAGTTCTGTTTACTACAACAGCCTTGCTCCTTTGATGACAGCAGCAGGTGGCAACACAGCGGCAGACCTTGCTGCCGGAACTGTGCCTCGCTTCCTTGGCAGCGAAGTTGTCTTTACTCAGGTGCTCCCTGATTCAGACGCTGCTGCTGATTCGCTGGTTGCTTACTACGGCGATCTTTCGCTTGCAGCAACCATGGGATCTCGTCGAGATGTGTCCGTGAAAATTTTAAATGAGCTATATGCCGCCTCCGATCAGATCGGAATTCAGGCAACGAGTCGCTCTGGAATCACGGTACATGAAGTTGGTTCCGGCAGTGCGGGCGGTCCTCTGATCGGCGTGCAACTGGCAGCTAGCTAGCTATGAAGGTTGTATTAAAAAAAGCGTGGCTGGGGTTTGAACCTGGTCACGCTTTCACGGAAATGAACGGTGGGTTAGCAGCAACCTTAGTCGCAAGTGGATTTGCAGAATTCCATGCCAACAAAGTACGCACTAAATCGAACAGTCGGTCCAAGCAGCGAGCCAGTAAGTCTGGCGGAAGCAAAGGATCATCTGGAGCTCGCGGCAAGCGATAGTACGCACGAAACAAAGTTGTCTCGTTTTATCTCCGCAGCACGCGAGCGTGTTGAGGCAGACACAAACTATGCTTTGATTTCGCAGACGTTCACGCTTTCCCTTGATGCGTTCCCCGATGACTACATCGACATCCCGTACAAGCCACTGACGAGCGTTTCCAGCATCACTTACTACGATGCTGACAACGCCCAGCAGACGCTCGCTACGAGCGTGTACGCAGTCGATTCATCGCGGCGAATCATTAGCCTGAAATACGATCAGGATTGGCCAGAGACTGTCGATATCCGAAACGCAGTCACGGTGACGTTTGCTGCTGGGTATGGGACTGCTTCCAACGTGCCTGACCTGTTTAAGCAACTTGTTTTGGTGCAGGTTGCTTTGATGTTTGAGGATCGTGGCGACATGACCAAACGGACTCATTGGGAAACTGCTTACGAGCGTTTGTTGAATCCTGTCAAACGGAGCAACTACCCGTGAGAAGAGCAGGAGCAGCAAGGCATCGAGCCGACTTTACTCAGCACGATGGAACGCAGGATGGTCATGGTACACCGACTTACCGCGTTGCAGGCGACTGGGATACGGTCGTTTCATCATGGCCTTGCGAAATGCTGACTACTAATGGTGCTGAAACGCTTCGCGGCGAACAAGTGCAACCCACAACAACTCATGTGCTCATGGGCGAGTATCACGGTGCAAAGGCTGTTAAGCCTGACATGAGAGCGGTCGTCGATAACGTGACTTACGGAGTGGTCGCTGCCTTCGACCCAATGGGCAACTCTCGCGAGATCCGCATCGAGTTGAAAAAGGATGTGGAATGAGCGGTTACCAGAAGAAAACAAAGTATTACAGCGATGTGGTTTACGAATTCAACCTGCCAGTCGGTCACACATGCCCGTTTGCAGAAACATGCCTAGTAAAAGTAGATAGAAACACTGGCAAGTTCGTGAACAAGTCAATTGATTACAAATGCTACGCTGCATCAGCCGAACGCTTCCCGGGAGTTCGGGACAGCAGATGGACAAACTTTAGCGTTGCCAAAGATGGTGTTGTGCCTGCACCACCAAAGGTAGCGAAACGAATTCGGATTCATGGAAGCGGCGACTTTTTTAGCCAGGCATATTTTGATCGCTGGTTGGAAATTTGTAATGAGCACCCTGAAAAAGAATTTTGGGCGTACACAAAGTCTTTGCTTTACTGGAACAGAAGGATTAATGACGTTCCAAGCAATTTAGTGCTGACTGCCAGCATGGGTGGCAAGCATGACCATTTAATTAAACATTTAGATTTAAAGCACGTTGTTGTTGTCAAAAGTGCCAACGACACAAACTTGCCGATTGATACAAATGACGACCTAGCAAGAGATCCAGGCATTAAGCGATTTGCGTTGGTTGATAATTTTGCGAGTGCAGCATGAAAGGTAGAAATACAGTTCAAATTCACGATGACGGGAGCATGGACGCTTTCTTGGCAAACTTTCCAGTTGAACTTAGGGAGCGGATGCTAAAGCGTGCGTTAGCAAAAGCGTCACGCATTATGGCTAGGGAAGCACGGCGAGGTGCAAAGCGAACAAAGCCTGGTTGGGGGCAACCTCGCGGTGGGCGAGGGCGAGAAGAGCCCTTGAACAGAAGCATACGCAGCAAGGGTTTGCCAACGAAAGGTAGCCGCGTTGTGCATAGAACGCGAACAACAGGCAAAGCAAACATACACGCGGTGGCGGCAGAATACGGTCATGAGAAAGTGATATTCGGAAAGCGAGTCGGTGGCACTGTCACAGAGAAAAAATTCTGGCGACCAGCAATTGACCAGACTCGAAACTCGCAGCACCAAGAAATTATTAAATCGCTTAAAGCAGACTTGCAGAACATAGCAAAGTTTTAAATGGCAGACATTAGCGCAACCATACGAACTCTAACAATTGCTGACAGCGATGTGTCTGCTCTTGTAGGAACACGCATGTACTCAGATGTGTTGCCGCAGAAATGCACGATGCCTGCCATCGCATACCAAGTCATTAGCACGGTTGCTAACGAAGAATTAGTTAATGTTACTGCACTGACTAGAGCACGGATACAGATTGATTGTTTCGCGAAAACTCGCGGTGAGGCCAATCAGTTAGCGGAGAAGGTGAGGATCGCGCTGCACAAAAAGCATCGCGGAGATAACTCTGGACAATGGATCGACGAGATCAGTCTTGCTGGTGGCGAGGAACATGAATTTGTTCAACCCGAGGCAGGGACCGATCAGCGACGATTCATAACAAGTCAAGACTTTTTTGTTTTTTACCAGACCACTACCTCATAGCCTTGGAGTTAACACATGGCATCAACTGGTAACGGCGTAACACTGAGCGTTGGTACGTCAGTCGCAAAAGTTCGTTCAATTAGTGGCGTTTCGCAAAGTGCAGACGCTATTGAAACAAGTCATCTTGGAACGAATAATTTTAAAACGATGATGGCAGGAGATTTAACTGATCCTGGTTCCTTTACTGCTGACATCATTTACACAGGTTCATCGTTTACGGTTGCCAACCAAGGAACTACAGCGCAAACCATCACTATCACTTTCCCAGCGATTTCTGGCGGGTCGAGCACTAGCCTTAGCGGGTCAGGATTTATCTCTGGACACAACTTCCCAGAAGTTCAAAACGGCGACATCATGGTTCAGCAAATCACTGTGCAGTTCGATGGTGGTGATGACTCCAGCGGATCTGCTGGCACTGAGCCTACGTTTGCATAGGTATTAGCAACAAGCTTTTCGTCGAGGAATATTTAAATGTTTGAAAAACAAAACATTACTGTTAAGCAAGACCGTGGACGTTCACTCGCTACAGGCGAATGGAAACTACGTTCGCAGTACAGGATTGAACTCGACGAAGAGTGGGTGGCGTATTTGCCATTTGATAAAGGCGCAAAGATAATTTACCTGTCAGGTACAAATCTTTCGCCGCTGACGATGGAAGCGATTGATGAGGAAGTTCGCAAAGTCGTCAAAGATGAAACACTTGAATCTGTTGTTCCACCGGAAATACCAGAGGAACTTTTGAACCCTGTTAGTGAGGATGAAATAGATGACGAAGACGACTTTGACTCGTGAGAAGCTTTTTAAAAAAGCAAAGGTGCGATACCAAGTTGTAGACGTTCCAGGTTTTGGGAAAGTTGGTATTCGCAGCGGTGGCGAAGTTCAACGATCACGGAGAGCGTCACGGATGTGGGATGCGGATGGCAAACCAGTTGAAGAGTCGTTTGCACAGCGTCGAGTGCATGCAATCATTGACCAGGTAATGGTCGATGAAAGCACGCCGATGTTTTCTGAAAAAGACGCTACAGACTTAGGTGCTCTGGATTCGAGCGAGCTTGACCCATTGTTTGCTGCGATCACAAAATTTAACGAGGTTGAAGACGTTGGAAAAAAGGACGTATCGAGCGATTCAAGCGAGAGTTGAAGCGTAATCACCGATTGCGATATGCGTTTGACATTTGCAAGGACTTGGGAATTGATGATCCAGTTTGCTGGATGAATTCCGTTCCTCCAAAAGTGTTGGATTTTTGGTTAGCCAGAGCGTTGCTGCTCGCAGAAGAGCAGAAGGAAAACATGGAACCTGACATGATGACTCCAGAGAACCTTGCAAAACAGTTAGGTGCAAACCATGCCTAGCGGAAAAATTGGATCGCTTGTTTACGATGTCATCGCTGACACTCGGCAGTTCACAAAAGGACTTATTCCTGCAAAAAAAGAATTGACTGCGTTCAATCGCATGATGATCAACACTCGCACGCCAATGGAAAAGCTTGGCATTGAGTTTGATGGGATTGCGAGAGTAGCACGAAGCGGTCTTGCACCAATCGATGCACTGTCTCGGACAGTTGGACAGCTGGCGGTTGAAACGAAAGGCGGTGGTCGAGAAGCTCGAGAGTTCGCACAAAGCTTAAGAAAACAAGCAGGTGCAATTGGAGGTGCAAATCTTGGAACGCAGAGGTTAACGGAAGCAGAAAAAAACCTTCAGAACCATTTGCGTGCAGTCGCAGACGCAAGTGAGCAGGAAGTTAATTCGCTTAGGGCAAAGCGAGCAGAAACGCTTCTCGCGGAACGAGCAGCTAGGCAAGCCGCTGCTGCTGCTGCACAACAAGCAGAAGCAGACAAAAAAATTGCAGCTGAAGCAAAGAAAGCAGCAGAAGCGTTGCAAAAGCGTAAAAAAGCAATTGCCGAGGCAGCATCTGCCGCAACTAAAGCTCGGCAGCAGAGCCGCCAAAGAAGCATTGACTCTGCGAAGGGAATAGCTAGCCAGAGTGAAGCAGCAAGATTGTCTAGAGTACGCAGCGAGATTGAAGCAACCGTCCCAGCAGCAAAAAAGTTGGCAACGCGAATGGCAGAGGTTCGGCAAGAATTTGCTGCTGGAAATATCTCGCAGGAAGCCTTTGAAAGAGTACAGCGTAAAATTGCACAAGAATTGCACGAAACTACTGCTGCCTACGCTAAAGAACAACAGCAACTACAGCAAAACGCACAACAACTTTCTCGCGTCAAATCACTTGTTCAAAGCCTTGTTCCGCAGCAAGATCGGTTGCAACAGACAGCAAGCGAACTGCATAGCGAATACAGAAAAGGAAATATTACATCAACAGAATATCAGCGTGCGATTAAGCATCTTCGCGAAGAGTTTAACAAGACTACCGATGCATACGACAAAAAGCAAAAGCAGTTGCAACAAAACCAAGAGCAACTCGCGCGTGTTAAATCACTTGTCGCAAGTCTTGTTCCGCAACAAGATCGTTTGCAGCAAACAGCAAGCGAGCTTTTTACAGAGTACAAAAACGGAAATATTACTCTAGCGGAATACAGGCGTGCAATAAAGCACGTTCGTGAAGAAACCTACAAAACCACTGATGCATACGAGAAAGATCAAAAGCAGTTACGCGAAAACGCACAACAACTTTCGCGTGTTAAATCACTTGTTCAAAGCCTTGTTCCGCAGCAAGATCGATTGCAACAAACAGCAAACGAATTGCATAGCGAATATAAGAAAGGCAATATTACATCAGCGGAATATCAGCGTGCGGTTAAGCACCTTCGTGGCGAATACAACAAGCTTGACCCTGCTGTCCAAGAAGCAGACGCTAGATTGCAAAGAGTGCGTGCAACGGTTGAACGCACAATCACGCCAATGCAAAAGCTCGAAAAGGAACAACGAGAACTTTCTCAAGAGTTTAAACGCGGCACCATCAGTGCTCAGGAGTATCGTCGGTCGTTAGCAATGCTGATGCGGCAAAAAAGAGAACTTTCGCCGACGTGGAACAAAACCACTAAAAACGAAAAAAAGCTAGGTGCTCAATTTGCAGCAATTGCAAAGCATGTTGCTGGAATAACACTTGCATACAAAGCTCTAGATCAAGTTCGCCAAGGTTTGCAAGATGCTTTTGACATGGAGCGAGCGACGAAACAGTTTGAGATTTTTACAGGAAGTGTTCAGCAGTCAACACGCATCATCGCAGGCTTGCGAGACATCGTTGCTAGGACTCCTCTGACTTTTGCGTCAGCGCAGCAAGCAACAAGAACGATGATGCAGTATGGCGTTGCGTCAGAGGATGTTTTATTGCGGTTGCGTCAGATTGGCGATGTCAGCGGCGGCAACCATGAAGCGTTGCAGAGACTTGCACTTGCAATGGGCCAGGTCACTGCTAACGGCAGGTTGCAAGGCCAAGAACTTCGTCAACTCATCGAAGCTGGCTTCAACCCTTTGCAAAGCATTGCAGAGAAAACTGGCAAAACGATGTTTGAGTTACGAGTTGAAATGGGAGAGGGCAAAATTTCCGCCGAGGACGTTGCAAAATCTTTGGACGCTGCAACGTCAGCAGGTGGAAGGTTTGCAGATGTGCTCGAAAGGATCGGAACAGAAACGAATGTAGGTAAAATTGAACGACTTCGAGGGCAGTTGCAACTGCTTCGACAGGACTACTTTGAAAATCTAACAGATGGACTTGGTGACATAGGAGGCAGCGTTGCTGATGACCTGACTGAGCAACGCGCGGCAGCTAAAAAAGCAGTGTCCGACCTTCGGAAGGGTTCTGGTGATGGATTGAAAGAGTTTGCGATGGCAGACTTGTTTTCTGGAGGTTTAAAGCAAATGGCAGGGATCATTGCTTTAACAAAAGAACTGAACACAGAAGAGGAAATCAGGTTTAAGCTTGTAAAGGAAATTTCAAAGGAGCAGGCATTTGCTGATTCCGAACAAGGCAAAGCCTTAGCCGAGCGTATCGGTCAGTTAAAAAAAGAAACAGACTTGCGCAAACGTTTTTTGGAGTTTTCAAGTCAGTTTTCTGATCCTACTAACGAGTTAAAATCTGAATTTGACCGTGAGGAAGAACTGCGAAATGCCGACGCAGCAGGGGTACCGGAAAAAGAATTGGAAATGCTTAGAAAAGCATTAAACGATTCAGCGCGACTTGAAGGTTTAGAAGCGATGAATGAAGAAATGAAAAAAGTGTTCGACTTAGGCCAAGAATCTATAACCGAAACAAGAAATAAACGAACGGACAAGGATCAAGCGAAATTTGATTCTGATGAATTTATTGACAAACACGGGTTTGCAGGCTCAGAGGCGCAAATCAAAGCAGCAAAAGATTTTGATGATCGTATTCTGCGAGCGTGGGAGAACTGGCAAGAAATTGAAGGTCTTGCAGACGATGGATTTTACAGCAAATTTAAAGAACAAAACTTGCAGTTTGCGGAGCAGGCTTTTGAGGAATTGATGGACGCGCAGCAACACGCAATTGATGTAGCCGGTAAAAACGACATCGACAAAGGAAAAGATGCCCTTAGCACTATTGCAGCAGAACGAGAGAAGCAACTCGAAGACAGAAAGCTGTCTGCCAAGCACAAGGAAGCTGTTGCTGCAACAAGAGGATCAAAGGCAGAATTCAAGCTTCTCAGTTCAATGCAAACGCAGAGACTAAATGCAGAACGTCAACGACACAAAGAAGCTCAGGATTTGCGAACTAAAATGAACAAAGCATTAACTGACGTAGGCTTAAATTTAGCCGATTTGCCACAAGCAATTCAGAACATGCTACCGGAGGCAATCTAATGCCAACATTTGAAGTGTTTGAAGAGCGATCTCAAAGCTTGAAGATTACAGGCACAGATGACTCGATCAAAACTGTCTGGAACAAAGACTACGCAGTGCAGGTGACGCTTTCGGGAACAGAAACACTCGCAAGCATTGATGCATACGATGTGATGACAGCGACTGGTTTGCCAACAGTCAATCGCTCAATCTATCAGGTAAACAACAAAATCATCCCGTTCGTTATCTGCCGAAGCAAAACCTGCAAGCCCATAAACAAGGCTTACACTAGGTGGACCGTAAGCACGCAATTTGAATCAACGATAAAGCAAAACAACGACGAGGCAAACAACGCACCTATTGCCAAGCCTGCTTCAATAGCAGACCTACCCGTTCGCGTAGTTCCAGTCTTTGGAGAAACAGAAAAGGTCATCTATCAAGACAAGTCTGACCTAGAGGTTGAGTGCGCCAGGACTCCAGCAAAAAACTGGTGGACCGAACCCGTGATGGAAAAAATACCAACGCTTGCTTTGCAAATTACACAGTATGAATCATACATTAGCTACGAAACCTTGTTAGATAGAAAGTTTAAGGTCAACGACGATCTCTATCGAGGACAAGCAAGATTCGACTGGCTGATTACGGAAATTGAGCCAACTGAAGTAATCGTCGAGCTAGCCAGCGGTCCTACGCAAGCGGTGCAGATCACTTACACGGTCGCTCACTCTCCTCATCTATACGGATGGAAAGAAGACCGTGCTTTAATTGATTCGCAGTACCTAGTGAACCCTGGTGCAAACGAAGAGATTAAGTTGTTCCAAAACGATCAACCTGGAACAAAGTCGATAGGGTTTATTACCATCGCAGGCGAGCAACGCGGTGATCAGACTGGAGCACCTGATTACATTCAGTATGAGCAATATGATGACATTGACTTCAGTTCCTTTTTGCGAGCGTAACATTGTCAGGATTCTCATTCGCCAAGAAGCAAGACATACAGCGCGTGTTGAAAATGATCAACGCGCCGATGCATCACACGATGATGCCGCAGCACACAACTGCGCCGATAGATTACAACACGGCAGGGTATGTCTACCTGACTGGCAACGGAGGAATTCCTGCTCGAAACGGTCAAGTCTGTGGTGTTGCAGAATGCACTCCATACTTCATTGATAGAGAAACAAATGAACTGACTGAGTTGCTCAAGAACAACGGTGAGTCGCAGACTCATACTGTTCACAACATCGCGACAGACAGCGTTCCTGCGAACACTTACATTAATGCTCTTCGCACCTTCGACCGAGTCGTTGCGTTGAAAGAGTTTTCTGCTGGAGCAATGATCGCTTTTTATGTTCCAGAGGATTATAACCCTCCGACTGCAACCTATTGGTATGTTTCAATAACAGCAACGAGTAATCCCGTTGGTCCAGAAGACGATCCCCCAATGCCGGTCGAAGGGGACAACACAATTTTGTACAAGGGCCGAAGCTACGACAGCTACTCTAACGGTGCTGCTTACCATACCTACGTTTGGATAATACAAAGTTGCAACAGCATCGACATGGGTGCGTGGCTTGAGAGCACCGGACCCCAGTTAATCGATGATTGGGTTGCTGACATTTACCAAGGCGACGATGGAAATAAGGAGTGGATAAGAAACGCGACAACTGTAACGAACAGTTTACGCGATACGCACATGACGGTTATCGACACTGAGTTGACGCAACCTACTGATTACATAGAAAGTGACATCATCGCGTTGCTTGACGCAGACGATTGCGATCCTGATGAACTTTGCGCAAACAGTGAAAGTCCATCATTGAACGTCATCGGTCGTTCAATGAAAGTTGACATCATTGCTAGGACTTGTGGCGTAAATCCAGTTCCACAAGAATCAAACAACCAAGTAACTGTATATGACACAACTGGCAGTTTCTTGTATGGCAGACGATTGCAGGATGCAAAAGGTCGGTATGGCATTGCTGCCTACATGCAGTCAGATGGCGAATACGATTGCCACTGGATGATTACTTGGCTGGACTGGTTCGATCCCTTGCAGGTAGTTCATGATGTAATCATTGGAGAAAACGGGATCACGATTGAACGATACAAGGTAGACGTTTGGCGAAAGTGCAAGCTTCCTGTTGAATTTGTGGAAGGCGAAACCTGCGAAGGTGATTACTACATTAATCCAAGCGGAGCAACGTAGTGCCTCTAATTTATCACAACAACAAACCGTTGTTTGTTAATAATAAAATCGCATTCGACAAAGCTTGCTGCTGCAACAATTGTTCTCGCGCATGCATCGTTGTTCGTTTAGCTTGGTCAGCGATTAGCGTTACTGGCAGCGAACCGTGGGAACCTGTGAACGCTGGTACTTCGCCACCAGGCCCAACATTATCGTCGATGGAATCGACAATGAAATGGCATGCTCACAGTTACGACACAATATCAACCAACGCACCTAGAACTGGTTATCACACACATGTTTGGTTGATGGAAGTCAAGTTCAACGCATTTGAGCAGGCAACCGGCGTGCCAGCGTTACTTCCGCTTGATAGGTACGTTGCAGAACTAGAAGCGTGGAAAAACAGTTTGCTGCAATCGATTACAGGCGACGAGTATGTCTGGCAACTCACGCCAACGACTGAAGTCATTGGTGGCAATGAATGCCTGACAACATTCTATGCAGAAGAATGGGCAAGGCCGCCGCTCGAAATGTCAGGAGTCGCAAACCTGTCTGGCATACCGTACTGGGAAGGTGCAGATTTGTTTGGGCCGGACTTTGATACCAGTTACCCTGACTGCACGGCATACCAGCCATAAACATGAGTTGCAAAACAAACACATCTGTACCTTCTGGGCCAATGCCATTGTTGATTCTTCAACAGCGGCAACAAATTTGCGATGCCTGCGAGCACAACAAGCATGGGGTTTGCAAGATTATTTCACGAAGGCATACATCAGCAAAAGCAATCATTGCTGATGGTATAAAGCGGGGCTCGCTAAAATGCCCGGTTGCGAAATGGAATTCAATCAAACGCATTTGCCCAGGTTGCAATCGACGAATTGAGGTCGATGAAATTAGCAATGTATGTCGCTGGTGCGATGTAAAACAAAAGTGTGGGGGTCGCGGAGGTGCAGCGGGATCGAAATTCCGAAAAGGCAATCCGTTTAGTTTGACGCAGGGAAAAGCGATGTGGATTTCAGCAGAAGACTTGGCAAGAGATGCAGTTCGGTTGTCGCAGTTGATACCAGCAGAAACTAAGGCAATTGTTGGCGTTGCAAGATCAGGCATCACGCCAGCAAACATAGTTGCAACAATGCGACATCTGCCTCTGCTGGCAGTTCGGCAAACGCTCAATGATGTTATTGAGGTTGGTAATGGTTGGCGTATGGGTGGCAATAACCATGTTAAAATCAAGCCACATGAAATGGTTGTTGTTGTTGATGATACGGTGATGACCGGCAACTCATTCATTTCAATTCAAGACATTGTCTCGCGAACATTTCCAAGACACAAAACAGCAGCGTGCTACGTCAATCCGTTGGCTAAGAAAAAGCCGGACATCTGGATCAGAGAACTTCCTGCACCGCACATTCTTGAATGGAATATATTTAACAGCGTCTACAGTCCAAGTATCGCGGTGGATTTTGACGGAGTGCTCTGCGACGATTGCCCACTAGGTGATGATGATGACGGGCGAAAATACATTGAATTTTTGACTAACGCTCGACCAAAGTATGTCGTTCGCAAAGCCACGATACCTCTGATTGTAACCGCAAGACTTGAAAAGTATCGAGCGATAACAAATGAGTGGTTGCAGAGACATGGGATAACGTGTCACAGGCTTGTGATGCACCCAGCAGCAACGCTTGCGGAAAGAAGACGCGATGACATTGCTGCATTTAAGGCAAGAGAATATTTAGGTTGGGTGACAAGTCATCGAGCTAATCCAGCACCAGCTATGTTTGTTGAGTCGGAGGATCGCCAAGCGCAGCGAATTGCACAATTGTCTGGGAGGCTAGTTGTTTGCCCCTCGTCTCGGCAGGTCTATGGAGATCCTCGGCAATGAGAACAGCAGTCACGCTTGTCGCTAAAGGTCCATCGGCTAAAAACGCACTTGCAATTGTGCGTGATGGAGATGCTATCGCATGCGTTAACGATGCTGGCATGCTGCTGCCAGGCGAAGAGATTGATTACGTTTTTTTTAGTGATGCAAATGTATTCCCACTGCTAGAGCCAATGCGTGATCGCTTTGAGCGTGCCATCAGTCGAAAGATGAATCAAGCGCAATTGGAAAGCATGCCTGACTGGCTTGTCATGCGACACAGCATGTACGACGACATCAGTTGTGCAGGCGAGCACGATGAACTTTGCCAGCGTGTGATACTTGGTGGAATTATGCACCACCATAGTACGCCTGGTGCGTTGCACTGGCTTGCAAAGTATGGGAAGTACAACACGATTCGAGTCACCGGCGTTGATGGTGGAACACGTTACGCCAATAACCTGTCTGCAACTGGTGCAGCAAAGTATGACCTCGATGAGTGGGCAACGGTAACGAGGCGGGTTGGTGACATTTGCTCGCGAGTTTATGGAACGGTTATCGAGTGGCATTCATGAAAGTTATCATTCCAGCCAAAGCATGCAGCGAGCGAGTGCATGACAAAAACTGGCGACCGTTTATAGATGATTTTTCGCTTGTAGACATTACGATCACTAAGTTGATTGCTGCTGGATTCAACTCGCAAGACATTATCGTAAGCAGCGAATGCGAAAACAGATTGCAGGCAGCGGTAAAAAGGCACGGCATCGTGCCAATGCTGCGGGATCTTGCGATGTGCTGCAACGATCTCTCGCTTTGCACATGGATACGCAGCACAGTTGAGCAAGCAGGTATCGAAGGTGATGTCGCGTGGGCCCAGGTCACCAATCCGGCATTTACGCAATACGCACATTGCGTAAGCACATGGGAAAGCGTCAGACACTTCGCAGACTCGCTGGTTGTTGCCTACCCGGTCAAACGCTATTTGATGATGGAAGCAGGTAGCTGGATGCGACCAATCGGTTGGTCTTTTGGTGAGCACCACACAAAGAGTCAGCAGTTGCCGATGATGTACGAGATGCCGTTCACATTTTCAATACTGTCGCAAGAATCAATCGAGCGATCAGGCTACCACATTGGGCTCAGACCGCATTGGTTTGTTGCAGATGGCAAATGTATCGACATCGACACAGAGGACGATTACAGGGCAGCACAGGCGTATTATTCAGCAACTCACTAGCGAGCGATTCTAGACCCCCGCCTCGCGGCCCCGCAGGTTGCCCTCACCAGCCTGCGGGGTTTTTTTGTGCAAATATAGAAAAAGAGTATGCATGGTACTTGCGTAGGTGACGATACTGTGCATATACTTAAGGAACGCTAAGACGATGCGAGCTAACGGCAGCAGCCAGACGCTACTTGATTGTGCAGGGATTGACTCTGCGGCTTTAGCGGGCCGCGACCAAACGGCGCACAATCATGCTGGTGTAGTCAGGGTTCGATCCCCTGTCGCATCTACCCATACACATTGCTGGGTCGCACACATACGAAAGGTGGTGCGACCGCTGACGAGCGGCGTGGCGATCACGATTCGGTGCGACCCAGCTTTTTAATACAGAGTTACGGTAGTTTTTACGTTTTTTAGTGAGGATCAACAATGCTGGTTTTTCAAGAGAAAGAGTCTGGTGCGCTATTGAATCCTAGAGTTGAGGGAGGCTTAGGTGTGCATGAAGTGTTTGGCGACGAATACATTGGAAAATCGTGGGATGAGGCAATGCAAGATTGGCTAAATGGTCCAATGAACATTGATGCAATTCCAGGTTACGAAATTGCAGAGGTGACCAGCAATGACTAACTCAGAACGAAAGACAACAACGCAACCAGATGACTGGTGGCGTGCCTTCGAGCAGGAGGCTCAGAAACGCGGCATGACGCTCGCAGGATGGATGGGTGAGGTTTGTTCCGCCCAGTTACCAAAACGTGTTCAGGCGAAGCTGTCAGAGCGACCGGGAGCACATCGACCTAAGAAAAGTGAGGTGAGTGATGGATGATAAAAAGGTTTTGAAAGTGCTCGTGATGTGCGAGCAGTTTTTGCGTAAATACATCGAGATGACTCCCGACGAGCGAGTTGCCCATGGCCCCGAGCTTAGTGAGCTTGCGACAACTACTCTTGATCAACTTGAAAGCACTGTTGACGCAGTAGAACTTGATGTAGAGTTAGACGACTAGTGCGGCGGAATGTGGTGTTCTGCTTAAGCCAGCGGGAGTCCTAAACCTCTCCCGCTGGTCAGCACTGTCATTCAGGTTGACCCCCACCATACCGGTGATGCTCGTCATTCAGGTTGACCCCCACCATACCAGCCATGCTCGTCATTCAGGTTGACCCCCACCATACCGGCGATGCTCATCATTCAGGTTGACCCCCACCATACCGGCGATGCTCATCATTCAGGTTGACCCCCACCATACCGGCGATGCTCGTCATTCAGGTTGACCCCCACCATACCGCTGAGCTCCCAGGATCCCTGACAGCATCAACCACTGAGCTCCCAGCTTCCTGGCAGCATCAACCACTGAGCTCCCAGGATCCCTGGCAGCATCAACCACTGAGCTCCCAGGATCCCTGGCAGCATCAACCACTGAGCTCCCAGGATCCCTGGCAGCATCAACCACTGAGCTCCCAGCTTCCTGGCAGCATCAACCGCTGAGCTCCCAGCTTCCTGGCAGCATCAACCACTGAGCTCCCAGGATCCCTGGCAGCATGAACCACTGAGCTCCCAGGATCCCTGACAGCATCAACCACTGAGCTCCCAGGATCCCTGGCAGCATCAACCACTGAGCTCCCAGCTTCCCAGGCCGTTTGGGGGGGCATGCCCCCAAACGCAACAAACCCTGCCAGGGTATCCCCTGGCAGGGTTTGTAGTTTGTTAGTTTGTTAGTTTGTTAGTTTGTTAGTTTGTTAGCTGGGTTTGTGCTCGACACTAAACCCGCTGGCAATGGCAGCATCACGTTTGTCGTTTGATGCTGATTTAAGTTTTAAACCGATAACCTTCCCACCCCTGGGATCGGTAAACCTTAAATCGGTTTCATCACCATTAATAACCTCAAACCCTTCCCAGGTTTCTGGCAAGGTTTGTTTGCCAGATCGATTCCCGCTAAACTTCCCAGGGTTATGAAACACGATGGCAACATTACCCCCTTGCGATAGAATCTTAAGCGCAGTTTGTTCGTTTGTTTCTGAGCGGGAAAACGTTACCCAGTAGTTAGGCAATAATACGCCAAACCGTTTAGCATGCTTTGTATAATCGTAGAATTGACAGTTTGGGTGGTTCTCAATTATACCACTGAGCTCCCAGGCGATATCGCTAAAAACGTTTGGACGGCATGCCAGGTTTAAACCCTTACGCTCAGCTTTGTTTTCCCAACGTGTTAGCTCAGCATCAAACCTATCGTAAAACCACTGACGTTCCCGATAATATAAAACGTTTTTAGCTATCCTGGCAGCTTTGATAGTTTTAAAAATGGCTCCCATTCCGGTCTCATCCAGGCATGCATTAATGCATGCCTCCGATGCATCGGTACAAACGTTACCGATTCCCGATTGCCTGGCAGGGGATATCGATAAACCACAAGTAAGAAACCCCCTGCCAGTATTCTTCGCTAGTTTGGCGTTTGAGTCTCCATCAGCTAACAAACGTGAAACCTTAGTTTCCATATTCAAACTGGGGATACAAACCACTGGGTTTGTACCTTCCCAACGTGAAACAAACGGAACATTAGCAGCGGCGATAGTTTCGAGCAACATAGTCTTAAACCTTAAGATGTGGTGATTTGTTACTAGGGGAATCCCAGTAACTGTACGTATTGTTATGGCATCGGCTAACAATGTCAACAGCATTAATAAAAATTGAGCTCCCAGCTTCCTGGCAGCATGAACCACTGAGCTCCCAGGATCCCTGGCAGCATCAACCACTGAGCTCCCAGGATCCCTGGCAGCATCAACCACTGAGCTCCCAGGATTCTGCCATCAACTGAGCTCCCAGGATCCCTGGCAGCATCAACCACTGAGCTCCCAGGATTCTGCCATCAACTGAGCTCCCAGCTTCCTGCCATCAACTGAGCTCCCAGCTTCCTGGCATCAACTGAGCTCCCAGCTTCCTGGCATCAACTGAGCTCCCAGCTTCCTGGCATCAACCTAGCTCCCAGCTTCCTGCCATCAACTGAGCTCCCAGCTTCCTGCCATCAACTGACCT